>OLOX01000947.1_pt1 | contig 29263 bp, 26 predicted proteins | sample 1672091 | NCBI WGS metagenome assembly OLOX01 (sample SAMEA3136644, study PRJEB25190) | human gut metagenome | reverse complement strand
TTCCGATCTCAACCAGCAAGTCCGGTTCCTGTTTTGAATCCGGTTCATAGCCAAGTACACACTGCTCAATCAGAGAACCGGCTACACCCTTCTGCAGGGGATAGGCACGAATACGTTCAAAAAAGCCGTTATTATCCACTTCACCAAATGTTGCTCCCAGGACTTTCTCAAGTCTTTGGATTAAATCTGCTTTTGTGTATTTGTGTTCAGGCATATTCTCCCTATCCTTCCATCGAAACTATTTCATCCAGAATTTTTCCCATCCTTGTAATCATGGGAACGACCAGGGCATTTCCCATACAAAAGAAGCGCATTCTCTGTGGCATTCCCGAATTTGTCCAATTATCATCAAATCCCTGCAACCGTTCTGCTTCAACAGGCGTCAGCGTTCTCAATTTGCCATTCTGCAGGTCAGCAACAACATGAGTACTCCTGTTTAGTGTTGATTCGCTGGTAAGCATTGTCCGTCCCGGTCTGTCCCAGGAATCCGGAAACGCAACCGGTCCTTCTGAAAACACATACTCATGACCAGTGGCAGATTTTCTCGGAATTTTCTTTGCCCCTTTTAAATATATCCATTTTGGCAAGAAGTCGCTCATAAATCCCGTTTTTCTCAGCGAATCCATAAAAAATTTCCGTAAATTCACGAACACTCTTTTTACCGCCTTTTAATGCCTGCAGCGTCTCCGCAATGGAATTCACAAAAATTCTCCGATATTCATTGACTTCCAGTAAATCCAGTCCGGAAACAGCATACTCCCATTCACTCTGATAGGCTGCCATCCCCCGGCATCCCCTGGCTATCACATAGTTTTCCAGGCAGTCTGTCTGCTCCCTTGTAAGCGGTGACAGGGCACAGCGTAAAAAACGGAACGTGCTCTCATAATCAAGTCTCTGCTGCACCATATGAATAAAGGCTAGGAGGTATTCAGCCATCGCATTTGCCCCAATGCTTTTCGTACTGTCCAAAAAGTATCGGATGCCAAGTTTTTCAAACTCCTGCACTAAAAGCGGCTCATAAGCCGCTTCATCTGCCGTCACAACCGCAATGTCTTCCGGCTCATACCCCCCTTCTTTCATCAGCCAGTAAATCCGTCTCGCCACATAGGAAACCTCATCCCGCTCCCTGTGGCACATCGTAATGTGAATGGACTCCGGCACTTTTTCCCACGGTTTAAACCCATGAGTAAACAACCGCTCCTCCATAAAGGCAAGTTCCTCATTTTTCGCTACCCGGTAAGGAATTTTTTCCCTGCCTGCCCCTGTGATAACCGGCTCCTCTACAAGAACACCTCGTTCTCCTGCCATCTGTGTCAGACGGCGTATCGTATCGGCACTCATGGAAAACACACGGTCTCTGTGTCCGGTGCGGTCCGTCGTTACCGTTATGTACATATCCTCACATACCCCTAAAATTTCGCGCAAAAGTTCATACTGTGTCGGTGTAAAACCGGTAAAACCATCTAAACAGACCACACAGTGTTTCATCATCTCAAGTGAGGAAACTACCCGTGTAAGCTGTGGCACCAGTTCCTCTGCCATCATATACGTATCGCCCATCCGCTCTGTAAACGCCTGATACACCAGACGGATATCATGCAGTTTCAAGCCAAGCAGTGAGTCCTCTCCGACTTTCTCCGTAAGTTCTTCCAATGCTTCTTCCGAAACATCATACTGCGCCAGTTCACACAAAAGGGATTTACATTCGTCCAAAAATCCCGCTGCATTTAACCCACGCTTAAAATACAGCATTTCTTTTTTCTTTTTGGAAAATACCTGATACAAAATCATGATTTTCCCCATATCTTCCAAAACCGTTCGACGCAGCGCCGGAACCTCTTCAAAGGCACGGTATGCCAGACGGTGGAAACTGAGTACATCAATATTTAAAATCCCCTTATTTCCATTGAGGGAAACTAATGTTTTCTGGGTTTCTAATGTAAACTGATCCGGTACTAAGACAAGATAATTGATACCCGGATTTCCTGACGCGTCTTTTTGAATTTTTTTGAACAGCCAGGTGCTTTTTCCACTGCCGCTCCCGCCTAAAATAAAGTGCAATGACAAACAAACTCCTCCTCTCAAAAATAGAATGCATAGCGGCAGCATGCCGCTCATATATTAACAGTAAGCACACGCAAGCACAAAATCCATAAGGAGGTTTTTCCATGGCAAAAACTAAAATTGTAGTCATTCAAATGAAAGAATTAATTTATACGGCAATTTTTGCCGGCCTTGGTATACTTCTCATCGTTTTGCTTATTATTATGTTTCTTCCGGACAAATCAAACAAAGAAAAGACCGGTTCCACAAAGCAGATTTATACGCCCGGTGTTTATACTTCACAGATTAAACTTGGAGATACCACATTAAACCTCGAAGTTGCCGTGGATGCCGACCTGGTAAAAAGTGTTGCTTTGGTCAACTTGGAAGAATCCGTGACAACCATGTACCCACTTGTAAAACCGTCACTGGAATCCATTGAAAAAGAGTTGATTGCCGGTACTAAGCTGGAGGATATTCCTCTCTCAGACAAAAGTAAATACACCGAATCACTCTTGATTGAAGGCATCCGCACCGCCTTAAACAAGGCGGTCACAAATCCGGTCTAACTCCGTCTGCCATAGTGCCCTGCTGGCATCGCTTGGCATACGCAGATCACCGCGCGGCGATACCGATACCGTACCAACTTTTGGTCCATCCGGCAGACACGACCGTTTGAACTGCTGTGCAAAGAATCTGCGAAAGAAGGTATTTAGCCATTTGGCAATCGTTTTTTTGTCATATGCTCCTTCAAACGTCACGCAGGCTAGACGGAAGATTTTTTCCGGTCCGTAGCCTAACCTTAATGTATAATACAAGAAAAAGTCGTGAAGTTCATAAGGTCCCACAAGATCCTCTGTTTTCTGTGCGATTTCGCCCTCTTTTGGAGGAAGCAGTTCCGGACTGACCGGCGTATCCAACACATCGTAGAGAACTTTTTTCAAAATGTCATTTTCACAGGTGTCGGCAAAAAACTGTACCAGATAGCGGACAAGCGTCTTTGGCACGGAACAGTTCACGCCATACATCGACATATGATCTCCATTATATGTCGCCCAGCCAAGTGCAAGTTCTGACATATCGCCGGTTCCAATTACCATACCGCAGACCTGATTGGCAATATCCATCAAAATCTGTGTGCGCTCTCTTGCCTGTCCGTTTTCATATGTTACATCCTGCACCGCCGGATCATGTGAAATATCCTTAAAGTGCTGCATAACCGCATCCTGAATCCGAATTTCACGTAATGACGTGCCTAACTGCTTTGCTAACTGAACCGCATTGTCATAAGTTCGGTTTGTTGTTCCAAAACATGGCATTGTGACACAGACAATTCCTTCTCTTTCTAAATTTAACGTATCAAAAGCACGGACTGTCACAAGCAGCGCAAGGGTCGAATCCAAACCGCCGGACAACCCGATTACGGCATGTTTGCAGCCGGTGTGGCGCAGACGTTTGGCAAGCCCATACGACTGAATTGCCAGAATTTCTTCGCATCGTTCTTCTCTGTGAATACGGGTCGAAGGAACAAATGGTGTCTTTTCAAAACTTCTTGTAAGTTTTGTTTCTTCCGGCACATTTGAATCAAACCAGATTGTCGTAAAATTGTCTTTTTTCTGCCCTTTCGTAAAGGTCGTCATACGCCGTCTTTCATTGTGAAGACGTCCCAAATCAATTTCCGTAATTAAATCCTTTTCCCCGGCAAATGGTTTGCTCTCTTTCAAAACAACACCATTTTCCACAATCAGATTATGACCGGCAAACACCATATCCATCGTGGATTCTCCCTCACCGGCATCCGCATATAAATACGCCGAAAGCGTACGTGCTGACTGGTTTTTCACAAGTTCTCTGCGGTATCCCGCCTTGCCGGTCAGCTCATCGCTCGCCGACAAATTCAAGATAATATGCGCTCCCGCCATAGCAAGTTCACCGGATGGCGGTATTGGTGTCCACAAATCCTCACATAATTCAATCCCAAAGGAAAAACGATGGTATTTTTTGTGCGTGAATATCAGATTGGCACCAAACGGAACGCTCTCCCCCTCTTTCCAGAGATGCTCTCCGTTTTCTGCCGGTGCTTCTACAAACTGACGTGCTTCATAAAATTCACTATAGTTTGGCAGATAGCTTTTTGGCACAAACCCAAGAATTTTACCGCCATAAATAACCGCTGCCACATTATAAAGTTTTCCGTTATGGTCAAGCGGAAGTCCGACTACACTGACGATTTCGTACGATTTCGTCTCCTCGCAGTATGCAGCCAAAGCATCTTTTGCGCCTTCTACTAAAGTGTCATGCAAAAATAAGTCACCGCACGTGTATCCGGTCAGAGAAAATTCCGGAAAACAAACGAGAGAGACTTTTTCGCCTGCCATTTTTTTCACTTTTTCAACCATTTGATTTTTATTATATTCGCAGTCTGCCACACGCAAATCCGGTGTCGTAACCGCTACTTTTAAAAATCCGTTTTTCATCGTTTTTTCCTCATTTCTTTTTCCACATATAGAAAAGGGCAGCGACCAATCGCTGCCCAACTCTTTCGTAAATACCCGAAATGCCGGCTTCTGATTTTTGACTCCTAGCTATCGGCTAGGTGGGCAACCGCATGCAGCCTTCTGTCTTCCGTTGCTATGTCACCATAGTACCTTGCGGCAGTGACGGCCCGACATCCAACTACAGATATAAGAATCCCGTTTAAAGTATTGTAGGTTCAAAAATTCAGAAGGTATCGAACACTCCAGGAGATGTTCGTTTCTTGATACTATTAGTATACTGAAAACAGCGAAATATATCAAGAAATATTTTCAGAAGTTTCTGGAAATTCTATCGTAAAAATAGTTCCATTTTTTTCATCGCTTCGAACAAAAATATGCCCGCCGTGACGGCTCACAATATTCTTTGCCACAACAAGTCCAAGTCCGGAGCCTTCTTTTTCACCGTGGCTGCTTGCGCGGTAAAATTTTTCAAAAACATTTTCCCATTCACTCTCCGGGATAACAATCCCAAAATCGCGCACCGTTGTCACAATCAGTCCTTCTTCTTTTGCAACATGCATGGTAATCTCTGTTCCCTCGTCCGAATATTTTACGGCGTTTTGCAAAAGAACGGTAAACAACTGGCGGACTCTGTCGTAATCTCCCTTCATTAGGGAACATTCGTCGTCATAGGTAACACTGCCCGTCAATTTTTTCTCCTGCATAAGAATACGCATTCCACGCATCGCATCCTGTGCCACGGCAATCACATTTAACACTTCGACATTTAATTCGTAATCCGGATTTTGCATCCGGGACAAAATCAAAAGATCAGACACCAGATGTTCCATACCGTTACACTCGCTCTGAATCCTCTGCAAATATTCTTTCTGCTTGGTTTCATCCGTTACATAACCAGCCACCAGCGTGTCAGCATACCCTTTCATGACGGCAATCGGTGTGCGGAGTTCATGCGATACATTCGAGAAGAAATCCCGGCGGCTCTGCTCTAAGTCCTCGCGAAATTCTTCCGCTTCCACCAATTTATCCGAAAGGGTATCCATACTCTCTGCCAGCGCCCCCAGTTCATCTTTTCGACGGATTCCGGTTTTATGAGCATAATTTCCGGCAGCCAGCACAAGTGCTGCCTCTTTAATCCTGATAATCGGACGGACAAGCTGCCTAGAGAAGAAAAAGGATAATAAGAGTGCCAAAAATGCTCCTACCATAACGCAAATCAGCATGTATTTTTCGTACTGAATCACGGTATTTTCCTGCATTTCCATCGGTCCCGATACGACAACTGCTCCCGACACGTCACCACTCTTATCACGAACCGGCACTGCCACATGAAGCATAACCGTCTGGTAAATTTCATCGTAATCGCTGTAACTTTTCTTTTTCCCCTGAAATGCCGTTTTGATAATATTCTCTGTTTCCTTCGGAATATCCAATCCATCCATCTGCACATTCGTATACGTGTCAGATAATTTATGTTTACTCGATTCGTCTGCTACAATCCAGATGTCAACATTCTGCATCCTTCCAAAATCTTCCATCGCACGCAGATAATCCATAAATTCATCTTCTTCATGGTCTTTTACCGCCTGGCTTGTCCGAGTGACAACACCATCTGCCAAATCCCCTAACTGTTGTTTGTACGCCCCGACAATATTCGTGCGGTTAAACCGTGTAAACATAAGTCCAATCAGAATTGTAAACACTAAAAGTACAACGCCGAAGGCAACGAACACACGCCAAAATATTTTCTTCATAGCGGCTCCTTATACAGTCAGTTCAAACTTATATCCTAAGCCCCAAATCGTCTTAATCTCCCAATTTGGATGTGGTACTTTATCTAATTTTGCACGCAGTCTCTTGATATGGGAATCCACTGTACGGCTGTCACCAAAATAATCCTGCCCCCACAAACTGTCCAACAGGTTATCTCTGGTAAATACCTTGCTTGGATTTCCGGCAAGAATCCACATGGTCTCCACTTCTTTTTTCGTCATCGGAAGTTTTTCCGCTCCTACATAAACGGTGTAAGTCTCAATATTTACCGTCAAATCACTGATGTTTAAGATTTTCTTTTCCTCTGTAGCCCCCGAACGTCCCATACGTCGTAATACCGCACGAACACGTGCCATAACCTCGTCTCCGTTAAAAGGTTTGACAATGTAATCATCGGCTCCGATATCCAGTCCCATCACACGGTCGTAATCGTCTCCTTTTGCTGTAACAAGGATAATCGGCACATCCGACTGTTCTCGAATTTTTTCACAAACTTTGTAACCATCCATGCCCGGCATCATAACGTCAAGCAGCACGACTGCCGGATTGGCTTTCTTAAACAGGTCAAGTGCCTCAAATCCATCCTTTGCCACAACCGGCTCAAAACCTTCTTTTGCTACATAAGTACCTAAAACCTCTCGAATATCTTCATTATCATCTACAATTAAAATTCTCTGCATGGTCTTTCTCCTTTCCCATCTCTTCCTATTGTTTTTTTCCATCATAACAGTTTCAAAAACCAATTTCAAGACCCCTTCACAAAGTGACAAGTTTGTGCCACAAGCACATAATATAGTTACAGTATAAAGTAAATATGCAATGGAAAGGAGCCTTTTCATGAAGAAAAAGTTTACCTCTCTTTTGGTATTTGTACTTCTAATCAGTATGGTTTTACCGGCCGGAACTTCTTTCGCCGCAGGAAAAAAACCAAAACTGAACATGAAAAAATTAAATATGACTGTTGGAAGCACCTTTTCACTTCGCGTTTATAACGCAAAAAAGAGGCATAAGATTACTTTCACTTCCTCAAAACCTTCGATTGCAACAGTAAAAACCGAAACGCAAAATGCCAGATATGCCAGTGTATCAGCTCTCGCAGTCGGTTCTTCGGTCATTACCGTTACTGTCAAAAAAGGAAAAAAAGTAGTCCGCAACCTCAAATGCCGGGTTCGTGTTTCACCAAATGCAGTAAGTATTAAATTTATGAAAAATCAGGTTTCTGTTCCTCTCTCCCAGAGAACAAGACTTGAAACCATTATTAAACCAAATACTTCTGCCGAAAGACCGGTGTTTGAAAGTTCCGATGAAAGTATTGCCATTGTAAATTCCCGCAGCGTAGTAATGGGAGTTTCTCCCGGTACGGTAACAATCACCGCCACCTTACTTTCACGTAATTTAACGGCATCATGCGTCGTAACCGTACTTCCGGACAGTACGACTTCAAGTACAAAGCCCAAAAAGTACTACGAAAAAAAGAAGCTGCAGAGCATCGCCTATCAATCGGCTGACACTCTGTAGCTTCTTTTTTATCTTTACTTTTTACTGCTGCGCATGAATAACTTTCTTTGGACATTTTTCTGCACATTTTCCACAGCCCTGACACTTTGTGCCATCAATTACGGCAATATTGTCTTCCAATGTTACGGCACCAAATTCACACTGTCTCACGCAAAGTCCACAACCGATACAGCCGGACTGGCAGACTTCCATAACTGCTTTACCTTTATCCTTCGAACTACACTGTACCGCATAAGCAGAAGAATACGGAATCAAATCAATCACATGATTTGGGCAAGTTGCTACACACTGACCGCAGGCGACACATTTGTCACGGTCTACTTTAGCAACTCCATTCTGAATGGATAATGCATCAAACTGACAGACTTCCACACAGGAGCCGAGACCAAGACAGCCATATGAACATGCCTTTTCACCACGTCCCGGTACCATCGCCGCACGGCGGCAGTCCATCTCACCAACATAGTGATATTTATTTGCTGCCACATCACAAGTTCCGGCACATTTTACAAATGCCACCTGTTTTTCTGAACTTCCGGCTTCCACACCAAGAATTTCTGCAATCTTGCCGGCTACCGGTGCTCCACCGACCGGACAACCATTTACCGGTGCATCCCCGGCTACAATCGCCTCTGCCAAACCATCACAACCCGGATAACCACAGCCGCCACAGTTGTTTCCCGGCAGACACTCACGTACTTTTTCAACTCTTTCATCGGTCTCTACGGCAAATACCTTACCTGCTACCCCAAGAAGAATACCAATCAGGATACCAAGCACCGCAAGGAGAACTACTGAGAAAATAAATACTGTCATTTCAAGTTCCTCCTTTCCTAAAAGCTAACGCCGCCGAAACCGCAGAAAGCAATCGCCATCAAACCTGCCGTTACCAGCACAATCGGTGTTCCTTTCAATACGCTCGGAATGTTACAATTTTCAAGTTTCTCACGAATACCGGCCATCAGTACAATCGCAAGGAGGAAACCAAGTGATGCACCAATACCGTTTACGGTACTAGCCAGTACTCCATAGTTGTTCTGTACGCTGAGCAGTGCCACACCAAGTACCGCACAGTTTGTCGTAATCAGCGGAAGGTATACACCAAGGCTCTGGTATAATGCCGGCATGGACTTCTTCAAGAACATCTCAACGAACTGTACCAGTGCAGCAATTACAAGAATAAATACAATCGTCTGCAGGTAGGTAAGGTCAATGCCCTTGCTCATCAGATAGCTGTTGGCAAGGATATATTTGTAGATCAGCGCTGTCACGAACGAAGAGATCGTGATAACGAATACAACTGCGCCACCCATTCCGGCAGCGGTCTCTGTTTTCTTGGAAACGCCTAAAAACGGACAGATACCAAGGAACTGACTTAATACAACGTTATTGACAATGGCAGAGCCGATTGCAATTAAAAGTAATGTTTTCATCCGTATCTATCCTCCTATTCTGCTTTTTCTGCCGGAGCTTCCGCTGCCGGTTTCTTACCGGTGCATGCAGCAGACATACTGCATCCTGCACAGTCTCCGGTGATACATCCGGACGGCTCGGCAAGCGGCTTGCCCTTGGCTGCCATCTTCTCACGGACGATCTTCATCACAGCTACCAGACATGCCAGTACTAGGAATGCTCCCGGTGCCATAACAAAGATGGTGATCGGTGTGAACCAGCTTAAGGACAGAATCTGGAAACCAAAGATCTGACCTGCGCCCAGAAGCTCACGGAACAGTCCGATCAGGGTAAGACCCATCGTAAATCCAAGTCCCATACCAAGTCCATCGAAAAGAGACGGAACTACCGGATTCTTGGAAGCATAGCTCTCAGCACGGCCGAGGATAATACAGTTTACAACGATTAACGGGATATACACACCCAGCGACTCGGAGAGGCTCGGGGTATACGCCTGCATGATAAACTGCACCACTGTTACCAGCGATGCAACGATAACAATGTATGCCGGCATACGCACGCCGTCCGGAATCACCTTACGGAATGCGGAAATCAGCATATTGGAAAGTACCAGTACCACTGTTGTGGAAAGTCCCATTCCAAGTCCGTTGATTGCGGAGGATGTGACAGCAAGTGTCGGACACATACCAAGCATCAGAACGAAAGTAGGATTTTCCTTAATGAGTCCATTATATAAACGTTCTACATTCTTGTTCATTGATTAGTTACCTCCTTCTAATACGCTGTGGAAGTATGTAAGGCAGGCATTCACACCGTTCGCCATCGCCTTGGAAGTAATGGTGGAACCGGAAATTGCCTCGATCTCATTGTCCGCAGACGGTGTCGACTTCACAACCGTAAAGGAGTCTACGTTCTTGCCCTCAAACTGGCTGTAGAACGGCTCTTCCTGTGCTTTCATACCAAGTCCCGGTGTCTCGGAAATACTTGTGATGGAATAACCGTTGACCGTACCGTCATTCTGGATGCCTACAGAGAATGTAATGCTGCCCTGGCTTCCGTCCTTCGCCGTTACGGTAAGCACATAGCCGAGCGGATTGCCGGAAGCGTCAAGTGCTGTGTTGACAGCCTCGATATCGTCAGAATATCCATTCTGCGCCATAAGATCTTCCGCTGCAGCGGTGTCGAAATCAGCGTACTCCTCAAAGGAATCCGCATCCTCAAATACCTGCTTGTAAGCGGACTGTGTCTTCTCATAATTTACCTGGTCGATCGGGCCTTTGGTAATGCCGTAGACCACGCCGAGGATCAGACCTAATACAACAGTAAAAGCAAATAAAACCAATGCGTCATGTACAATCTTCTTGTTCATTTCTATTTGCCTCCTTCCTGCTTCTTCGCTTCCTTCACCTGACCGAATGCCATCGGCACTGTGTGCTTCTCAATAAGCGGCACAAGGATATTGCTTAAGATGATGGCGAAGGAAACACCCTCTGCATTCGCGCCGAAGCAGCGGAACAATCCGGTCAGGATACCGCAGCAGATACCAAAGATGATCTGCCCCATCGGTGTAATCGGGGATGTCACATAATCCGTTGCCATGAAGAATGCGCCGAGCATCAGACCGCCGCCGCAAAGCTGTGCGGTAAGATAGCTGCCGTCAAATCCATGACCGCCGAATAAAAGCATGAATACAGCAAATGTAATAATGTAAGATGCCGGGATGCGAAGGTTGATCACACCCATCAGGATCAGGAAAATAGCTCCGATCAGAATAGCGATCGCAGATGTCTCACCAATGGTACCTGCGGTGCGTCCGATCAGCATATCCATCGTATTGACCGCCTCACCGTTACGCATGGCAGCAAGCGGTGTTACGCTGGAATACACTTCAATCCCGTTCTTTGTGATGCCAAACTTTGTCATATCAGCAGCAAATGCAATCAAAAGGAAGCATCTTGCGCCCAGCGCCGGGTTCATGAAATTCTGTCCCAGTCCGCCAAACAGACATTTTACAACCACGATTGCAAACACACCGCCGATTACCGCCTCCCACCACGGAAGGGTTGCCGGAAGGTTCAATGCCAGCAGCAGTCCCGTTACAACGGCGCTCAGGTCATCGATCGTCTGCTTTTTATGTACAATCTTATTAAATACCCACTCTGATGCCACACAGCTTGCAATCGTTACCAGAATCAGAACCAATGCCTTATATCCGAAATTGTAAATTCCGAACAGGCTTGTCGGAAGCAATGCAATAATCACATACAGCATAATACGGCTTGTGGTATCTTTGGCACGAACGTGTGGTGATGATGAAACATGATATAAATCACTCACGATAATCCACCTCTCTCTTCTTGTTTTTTGAATTATTTTTTGCGTTTTGCAGCAAGTACCTGCTTTTTCATCGTCTTAATGGACTGTGCGAGCTGTCTGCGTGCAGGGCATACAAAACTGCAGCTTCCGCACTCCACGCACTCGAGTCCGTGCCAGGATTCAAACGCCTCAGCCAGACCGTTATTGGAAAACTTGGCAAGTCTTGACGGAATCAGCTGCTCCGGGCATGCTTCCACACAGCGGCCGCAGTTGATACATGCGGACGGCTCCACCTTGGACACTTCGTCCTTGCTTAAGCAAAGCAGTGAGGAAGATGTCTTTGTCGTAGGAATATCCAGGCTAAACATCGCAAATCCCATCATCGGACCACCGGAAATAATCTTCTCCGGCTGTGTCTTAAATCCGCCGGCAGCCTCCACCAGTTCTGCATAGCTGGTACCGATGCTGTATAAGAAGTTGCCCGGGTTGGCAATGGCATCGCCTGTAATCGTAGAAATACGATTGGTTACCGGTCTGCCAAGCTTTACCGCACGGTAAACAGCAATGATGGTCTCCACATTATCCACGATACATCCTGCATCTGCCGGAAGCATCTTGGAATTGATGGCGCGGCCTGTCACTGCATAAATGAGCTGACGCTCACCACCCTGCGGGTACTTGGTCTGTAAAGGACAGACCTCAATTCTCGGTTCATCCTTGACAAGCTCTGTCAGCTTTTCAATACAATCCGGCTTGTTGTCCTCGATGCCGAGAACACCCTTCGCATGATCGAACAGCTGGAGAATGATCTTCATTCCACCGATCAGCTCTTCCGGATTTTCGAGCATTCTGCGGTAGTCCGCCGTCAGATACGGCTCACACTCTGCGCAGTTTGCAATTACATATTCAATCTTTTCCGGCTCCTTCGGAGACAGCTTCACATGTGTCGGGAAACCTGCACCGCCCATGCCGACAACGCCTGCCTCTTTTACCTTATTGACAATCTCCTCCTTGGAGAGAGCCGTCACGTCTTCACACGGCGTGTACTCCACCTCTTCAAACGCTCCGTCGTTCTCAATGACGATGGAATTCACCATGTCACCGACTGCCACACGGTGCGGTTCGATTGCCTTTACTGTACCGGATGCCGACGCATAGATCGGGGATGACACAAAGCCACCTGCCTCTGCGATCTTCTGTCCTTTCAGCACCTTGTCACCAACCGCTACCACCGGAGTCGCCGGTGCACCGATATGCTGTGACAACGGGTATACCAGATCACCCTTAGGTAGAACTTCTACGATCGGCTGATCCTTTGCCAGTTCCTTTCCTTCATAAGGATGGACGCCGCCTTTAAATGTCTTAGAACCCATTTCTCGTGCCCCACTTTCTCTTATCTATATTATATTCTATGCCAAAAGTCATAGAATACCCTCGTGTAGATTATAGCACAATCACTCGGAAATTGTAGCAATTTATTGTATTTTTTCACGAACCTATTGACAAAGAATTCACAATATTTTTTCCCCATTTATGTTATAATGTACGTGAAGGCAAAAGTGAGCATGGAGCAAAAACATACGCTCATGCTTGCATGCAGCGGATGGTTCTGCTCCATGTGAACGCGCCCGCGAGTCCGGGAAGCCGCAGGCTTTCCGGGCTTTTGCCGGAGCGTACATTGCTATTTGCCGCGAACGCCCGCGAGTCCGGTAAATCTATGCCTTTCCAGACCTGCACTGCGGCAAAATTGGAACCCTTACCCTAATATTACATACAGAGGATTTTCAGATGATAACCTGGCATGAAGAACTGACTTTTGATTTTTCAGACCCCGTTTCCAACGAGGTATTTACAGAAAACTGCATTTTTTTTGATATTGAGACAACCGGCTTCTCGCCGGCGCGCACGGATCTCTACCTGATCGGCTGCGCCACAAGGCGCGGCAGTCTTTTGTGCATCGACCAGTTCTTTTCCGAGAACGCCGCCGATCAGAAAAATGTTCTTTCCGCCTTTCTGGATCTTTTGTCCGGCTATGATACCATTCTGACGTTCAACGGTATCGGCTTCGACATTCCATATCTGAAGGCGAAATGCAAGACGCTGCACCTTTCCGATCCGTTTGATGCGCACAGTTATATCGATCTTTATAAGGAAGTCTCACGTTTCAAATTTCTGTTTGCCCTGACCAGCTACAAACAGAAATCCATCGAACTGTTTCTCGGGATCGACCGCATCGATGCCTACTCCGGCGGCGAGCTGATCGAAGTCTACAAAGAGTACGTGCGGCATCCCGCAAAGGATTCCCTGGCACTGCTGAAACAGCACAACTATGAGGACGTTCTCTATATGCCGAAGCTTCTGCCCGTCCTCTCCTACCCGAAACTCTGGGAACAGGCATTTTCGCTGCAGTCGCTCCAGGCGTCCGAGTACCGGTCGATGGACGGTGCCTCCGGCAACAAGGAGCTGTTTTTTACACTAGCGCTGCAGTACCCCGTTCCCAAACCGGTCTCCTTCTCCTACGATGACTGTTATCTCTCCATGAGCGGAAGTACCGCCCGGCTGCGCGTGCGTCTCTTCGAGGGAGAACTGCGCTTCTTTTATGACGGCAGTCCCAAAGATTACTACTATCTCCCTGCGGAGGATATCGCAGTTCACAAGAGCATTGCTTCCGCTGTCGACAAGGAACACCGCGTGCAGGCGAACGCTTCCAACTGCTACAGCAAAAAATATGCCATCTTTCTTCCGCAGTATGACGCCGTGTTTTCCCCGGTATTCCGTGAACAGCCGCGCGGCAGGAAATGCTATTTTGAATTATCCGCGGACTTTGCCGTCGATCCCGCTATGCAGACGGACTATGTTCTGCATCTGTTAGAAACCATGCGTTCCCACCGCAAATAAGCGTCTGGCGGGAAGCCCTGATAAAATTATCAAAAAAGCGGCAGGAAAGAATCTGGCATTTACTGCACAGCTTCTTTCCTGCCGCTTTTTTGCTTTATAGAAAAATGCGTCCTCTGAAGTAACCTTACGCCTTCTCAAAGAAAAAGGACTTGTCTCTCTCAAATCCGATCTCCCGGTAATTCATGATCTGCTCCGTGCTTCCGATGAAAAGCACGCCGCCTGTTGCAAGCGCCTTATAGAACTTCGCATAAATCTCGTCCTTTGCCTCCTCGGTAAAATAGATCACAACGTTCCGGCACACAATCAGATTGCATCCGCCTGGATACGGATCTTTTAAAAGATCATGCTCCTTGAATTCCACACGTTTCTTGATCTCATCCGAGATCTGATACGAATTGCCGACCTTGGTAAAATACTTCTTCTTCAAGTCATCCGGCACACTCGCGATACTCTTCTCATTGTAGAGTCCCATCCGCGCCGTATCGATCACCTGCTTGTCAATGTCGGTCGCAATCACCTTGATGTTTGCAAGCGGCAGGTGTCTGGACAATGCCATTACCAGCGAATACGGCTCATCTCCGGTCGAGCAGGCAGCACTCCAGATTTTCAGATTCTTGCCAAACTTCTGAATCAGCTTCGGGAATACCTCATTCTCCAGAATCTTCCACTGATCCGGATTGCGGTAAAACTCCGACACATTGATGGTCAGGAAATTGATAAACTGTTCAAACTTCTCTTTGTCCTTCTTGATCAGCGCCACATACTCATCATATGTCGCAATATGATTCTTCGTAATCAGCGTGTTGATTCTGCGCCGCATCTGCTTTTCCTTATAAGAATTCAGATCAATCTTTGCAAGCGCTAAAATATCCTTTTTAAACTTTTCATAATTGTCCGTTTCCAGCATATTTTATCCCTCGACTCTCTTTGTTATCTACAGGATGCAAATACAGAAATAGGCTTCCACCAACGTGCAAGCCTATCTGTAACTCTGCAATCATCGAAATCAGAGATTACTCCTCTTCCTTTGCAACCGCATCAATATCTACATCTGCAACATCTGCATCCGCATCTTCTTCCGGTGCGAGCAGTGCCTTCATAGATAAACTGATCTTCTTCTCTTCCTCGTTGAAATCAACGATCTTTGCCTCGATCTCCTGTCCAACTTTTAATACGTCGGACGGCTTCTCTACATGCTCCTTGGAAATCTGAGATACATGAAGGAGTGCATCCACACCCGGTGCAAGCTCAACAAATGCGCCGAAGTCTGTCATTCTTGCAACTTTGCCCTTTACAACGTTGCCGATTGCGAACTTCTCTGCTGCGCCGTTCCACGGATTCTCTGCCGGGAACTTCATGCTGAGTGCAATCTTATTCTCATTGATATCTTTGATGAATACGCGAACCTGATCGCCTACCTTGAATACCTTCTTCGGGCTCTCTACTCTGCCCCAGGACATCTCGGAAATATGAAGCAGACCGTCTGCTCCGCCAAGATCAATAAACGCACCGAAATCTGTTACATTCTTAACTGTTCCCTCTAATACATCACCGATCTTGATTCTTGCGAACAGTTCTTTCTGCTGCTCTAACTTCTTAGCAACCAGAAGCTGCTTTCTGTCGCCGATGATTCTTCTTCTCTTCGGATTGAACTCGCTGATAACGAACTCGATCTCCTGATCCTTGTATTTGGAAAGATCCTTCTCGTAGGTATCTGATACAAGACTTGCCGGAATAAATACTCTTGTCTCATCTACGTTTACGCATAATCCTCCATCCAGTACCTGTGCAACCTTAGCGGTCAGCACTTCCTTGTTCTCAAATGCTTCCTCTAATCTCTTGCTTCCCTTCTCGGCAGCCAGACGCTTGTATGTCAGTAATACCTGACCCTCACCGTCATTTACCTTTAAAACCTTTGCTTCCATGGTGTCGCCGACGGATACCAATGTGGTAAGGTCTACGTTTGCTTCGTTTGTGTATTCATTACGAGTAATGATTCCGTCTGCCTTGTAGCCGATATTCAGAACGATCTCATCAGGTTTCACATCGATAACGGTACCCTCAACTACCTCTCCATTTCTTATTGTTTTAAATGATTCTTCCAGCATTTGTTCAAAGCTCATTTCTGACATTCTTTTGAACCTCCTCAATAATATTGTTTGGGGTAGAAGCCCCTGCGGTAATACCTACGTTATCGACAGACCTGACTTCGGCAAGGTCAAGATCCTTTACAGTTTGTATATAGTAAGTATTTTTGCATTCGTTTTTACATATTTCAAATAGCTTCTGCGTGTTGGAGCTGTTCCTGCCACCGATCACAATCATGGCATCCACCTGCTCCGCGATTGCCCGGGCTTCCGTCTGACGTTCCTCCGTAGCATTGCAGATTGTATTTAAAACAATTATATCATAACCTTTTTCTTTTATAATTTCAACTAATTCTTGAAATTTATTGTAATTAAATGTCGTTTGTGATACAATACATACCTTTTTTCCATGGGAAGCATCGTATTTTTCGGCCTCTTCGCGGGTTCCGATCACGCGCGTATCCTCTGCATTCGACCAGCTTTTGATGCCCTTCACCTCCGGGTGGCTGGCATTCCCGACGATCACAATGTGACAGTCCTCCCCACTGTAGCGCTCCACCAGCCGGTGAATCTTTAACACAAACGGGCAGGTCGCGTCCACGATGGAAAAACCGAGCGCCTGTATTTTCTCGCAGACACCTCTCTCCACGCCGTGTGCCCGGATGATTACCGTCCCCTGCGGCTTCCCCGCAAGTTCGTCCACATCGTTTACCACGACGACGCCCTTTTCCTCCAGATCGCGCACCACTTCTTCATTGTGGATGATCGGTCCGAACGTGTAGAGCGGTTCTTTTTCCAGAATCCGTTCATATACCGTATCCACGGCACGTTTTACCCCGAAGCAGAAGCCCGCGCTCTTTGCCAAGATTACATTCATATTCTCTATACCCTCGCATAAATCTGATAGATTGCGTCCACCACTTCGTCGATGTTCATCTCGGAGCTGTCCACTAACACCGCATCCTTGGCCTGCTTTAACGGCGACGTCTCCCGGTGCATATCGCGGTAATCGCGGTCTTCAATATCTTTCTCGATCTCTTCCAGATTGCACTGGGTTCCCTTGGCGGTCAGTTCATCATATCTGCGCTTTGCGCGCGTCGCAACGCTTGCCGTGAGATATATTTTTACCTGCGCATCCGGAAGCACACAGGTGCCGATATCCCTTCCGTCCATGATGACGTCCGTCTTTGTCGCAAGCTGCCGCTGCAGTTCCACAAGCTTTGTGCGCACAACCGGATAGACACTGGTCGCTGATGCCATATTGCCGACTTCCTCCGTCCGGATGACGCCGTTTACATTCTCTCCGTTTAAGAGCACCTGCTGTTCGCCGTTCTCATACACAATCGTCACGTCAACCTTCGGGCAGGCTGCCGCAATCGCCTGCTCATCATCTGGTGCAATGCCGTTCTGTAAAAAATAGTATGCCATCGCACGGTACATTGCTCCCGTATCCACATAGACAAACGCCAGCTTTTTCGCCAGTTTTTTCGCAATTGTGCTCTTCCCGGCGCCTGCCGGTCCGTCAATCGCAATATTCATACTCATCTCTTCTTCTCTCCTCTTCTATTCGATACTCTCACCCGCCAGATGCCCGGTCGACCAGGCAATCTGCAGATTAAATCCGCCGGTCATCGCATCCAGATCCAATAGTTCCCCGCAGAAATACAATCCCGGCACAAGCTTTGATTCCATCGTGGAAGGGTTCACTTCCTTTACGCTGACACCCCCGCGTGTGATGATCGCTTCATTGAAATCTCTGAGACCGCAGAGCGTCAGCGGAAACGCCTTGATCAGATGCACAAATCCCATCCGCTCCTCTCTCGTGATCTCGTTGACCTTCTTCTCCGGATCAATCGCTCCGGCTTCTAACATCACCGGAATCATCTTCGCCGGGAACAGATGCACGACGGCGTTTTTAAACTGCTTATTCTTTGCCTCCTCGAATTCACGCAGAAGTCTCGCATCCAGCTGTTCCTCCGTGAGTGCCGGCTTTAAGTCGATCTCCATCGCCAGTTCCTTCTCCACGCGGCCCGGCTTGATTGCCGCACTGGCGCTTAAAATCAGCGGCCCGCTTACCCCGAAATGGGTAAAGAGCATCTCGCCGAATTCGTCATACAACAGCTTTTTTCCGTCCCGGATGCGCACCTGCACATTTTTCAGCGCCAGCCCCTGCATCCTCGCCGCGTAGGTCTCCTTCACGTAGAACGGAACCAGTGACGGCGTAATCTGTGTCACCGTATGTCCGAGTTCCCTCGCAAAACGATAGCCGTCTCCGGTCGAACCGGTCGTCTGATAAGAAAATCCTCCGGTTGCAAGAATCACGCGCTCTGCTTCAAGAACGCTTCCGTCGGCAAGCTTCACACCGCGCACCGCGCCTTCCCCGGTGAGGATCTGCCGCACTTCCGCATGAAGCTGCACCATAACACCCGTGCGCTTTAGTACCCGCTGCAGCGTGGCGATCACATCCGAAGAATGATCCGATACCGGGAATACACGGTTGCCGCGCTCCACCTTCGTCGCCAGACCATTCTCCTCAAAAAAATCAATCACTCTCTGATTGTCATAATCGTAAAAAGCGCTGTACAAAAACTTCGGGTTCGTCATCACATTGGCAAACAGGGTGTCCATATCCCCCGCATTCGTGATGTTGCACCGCCCTTTGCCGGTGATGTAGAGCTTTTTCCCAAGCTTTTCATTTTTCTCGAGCAAAACGACCTCATGTCCCCGCTCCGCCGCCGCAATGGCAGCAAACATTCCCGCCGGCCCGCCGCCGACTACGATCACCTTACTCATACAGTTCCGCATCTCCTACTTTTCCATACCGCATCTTGATGGAATCATCGATATAATTGATCTCATCGTTCTCATAAACCTGGTATTCGTCCCAGATATCCTCTAACATCTCAAGCGTTTTCGCCACCTCGTTCTGCTTTTTCATGCAGAGCGCCACAATCAGCGCATTGATCACCGACAGCGGGGCAACCAGGGAATCCACAATGGAAGCCATATCGCTGTCCGCAATCAGATTGCAGGAAGAATAGAGGTTCATCGGGGAATGTACGCTGTCGGTGAGTGTGATTACCTTCGCACTCCGGTTATTCGCAAATTCCATCGCCTTTAAAGTACGCATGGAATAACGCGGAAAACTGATTCCGATGATCACATCCTCCTTGCCGATGCGCACCATCTGTTCAAAAATCTCGCTCGAACTGCTTGTCTGAATCAGATGAACGTTCGGAAACATCAGGGTAAAATAAAAAGCCATGAAGCTGGCAAGCGGCGCACAGCTCCGGATTCCGATGATATAGATATGTTTGGCGTGCAGGATCGTGTCAACCGCGAGTTCAAATGCATTCTGATCAATCTTTTCCAGTGTGGAATGGATCTTGTCCGCGTCGGATTTCAGCACCGTCTCAAGAATCTTCGACTGGCTGATCCTGCCGTAAGTAACCTCCATGCGCTGAATAGAATTCAGCTTATTGCGCACCAGTTCCTCCAGCGCACTCTGGAATTCCGGATAGCCCTTATATCCCAGATGTGTCGCAAAGCGTACCACCGTGGACTCGCTCACGCCCACAACCTCACCCAGCTTTGCGGCGGTCAGAAATACCGCCTTGTCATAATTGTCCGTAATGTAGGTTGCCAGCCGTTTCTGTCCCTTGCTCAGCTTACTGTAAGCATCATTGATGCGGTTACTCAGGTCATTTGTATTGCTCATACTTTCCCTCACTTCTGCGGAATTGTGATCCGCCCAATGTTTTTATTATATCAAATACATTGTGTTTTGCAAGAAATTGTACATGGAACTTTCCTCACATGCAGCGCATTTTCCAACGCTGCATATATTAAACCAACAGCATTGTTATCATCGGAAGATTTTTCATCATTCACCGGATGCCGGATAACTTTGCAACGAAGCCTGCCGGCTGCTCCAGAAAACGGATTACCGGCGGTGTCATACGGTAAGGGAAGGAAACCGGGTTGTCCGTTTCCCTCTAACCTTCATAAGTGTATACCCTTTTACCGGAATACGTTCCATCTCCTGCATAAGATTTTTCTATTTTCTGATATAAATGACCGCTGCGCTGTCTGTTTTCATAGATAATATAATATCCCAGGGCTTCTTCACTGTAATAATAATCGCTTACCAGAAGCATTCCCTCATATGTCCAGACTTCCTTCCACTGCTGACTGTCATCTTTTGCATAACAGCCCTTGGCAATCAAATTGCCACTCGCATCATAATCATATGTATAATAGTAGTTCACATTCCCTCTGGCGCTCTTATTGGTCTCACGGATCAGATTTCCATTGCTGTTATATGCATAATAATCCGATGTATCCAAGCTAATATTCCACGCACCATCTGTATAGCTGAGCACATAATTTTCCTTTCGAACACATCTTCCGTTTTCGTAAAAATACTGTTCATAATTACTTAATTCTTCTTCCCCATCCAGTGGAACATAATACTCTACTTTTGCAGTCTTTCCATTGTCATATGTATAAAGTACCCGTGAAAACATCTGTGAATCATTATAACATGTCATGGATAATGGCTGACCGTCGGCATTATACTCATACACTGTCTCATCCGTTGCTGTCGAATAAACTTCTCCTCCCCGATATATAACATAAGTTCCCCGGATCTGATTTCCGTACTGATCAAATGCATCGGTACGTTCTGTTTTTTTTACTCCTGATGCACTGTAAGTTGTACTTTTTACCACATTGCCTGACGCGTCCAACTCATTTTCTGTATATTCACTGACCTGATCGTTTGCCGTGTAGGTTGTCACATTTGTTGGCTCACTGCTGTCTGATGGTGTATACTCCCCTTCACAAACACCGGTCGTTTCATTAAAATAATAGCTGACACCATCAATCTTCGCCACGCCCTTTGCCATCGCTCCAGTTGTCTGATCAAAATAATAGGTACTTTCATTCTGTCTGTCCCAGCCTTTTACCATATGTCCATCTGCATCATAGCGTACCCATTTTCCGGTCTCATCCTGTCCCTGAATTGTATAGGGCTGATAAACATCCTTGTTTACCGCCATTTTCCCCTGCGCATCGCTGTCCAGCCAGTACCATGCATCACTTGCCGGATCATAGATTTCCTTCCCTCTGCCTTCGAGTCCCTGACGTTTTCCTCCTTCATACCAGTATCGTGCCCCCTCTTTCTCCTGCCATTGCAGATTCCAGCCAATGCCCGTCTCCCGGTCAAAAACACATGGTATTCCATCTATCTCCGTTTCTCCTTTTGCCATCGCTCCGGTCGTCTGGTCAAAATAGTATGTACCTCTCTCCGTCACATCCCAGCCTTTTACCATTTTCCCACTGGTATCATAGCGCACCCATTTCCCGGTGCCGTCCTCACGGTCTGCATAAGGTCCTGCCCATGATTCCTGATACACGTCCTTTCCGACCGCCTTTTTCCCCCCATCAATGGCATCCAGCCAATACCAGCCATCGCTCGCCGGATCATAAATCTCCTTGCCCCTTCCTTCTGTTCCCTGCTTTATGCCATTTTCGTACCAATAGAGACTGCCATTTTCTTCCCGCCATTCTCCCGGCTCATCTGCCAGCACAATCGACGGGCATACACCAAAAAACACCCCTGCGCTCAAAACAAATACTGCTGTTTTCAACCTATTCTCTTTTTTTCTCATGTCATCCTCTTTTTTGTTGTTTTACTGTTTTGCATTCGATACTGCATCTCAAATCATCCTGCGATTCATATTCCTATGATACTGAAACACTCTCTTTTTTTCAATGAAATGTTACTGCAAATACCCTGCATTCATAATTTTCCCATTTTTAAAACAAAAAGCAGGTGACTGCTCACCCGCTTTTTGTTATAACTGTTTTTTGATTATACCGGATATGCTCCGTTCTTGGTATCTGCGACGCTTGCATCGACCTTCTTCTGCTGTGCCTCACGGTACTTGAAGAATTCGGTTGCAACCTGCGGGAACAGTGCGTAGGACAGTACATCCTCATCCTGCTGCTTCCACTGCTTCATCTCAGCCTCGATCTTATCCAGCTCCGGCTCAAGCAGATCTGCCGGACGGCAGGTAATGGCGTTCTTCTTCTCCTCGCCAAGTACCTTGTCTACGATCTCCGGGTTGAACGGTTTTACAGTCTGACCGTACTTTCCAAGCAGTACGTCTTTGGTCTCCTTGGTTGCCACTTTGTAGCGCTCTCCCATCAGTACGTTGAACACAGCCTGTGTACCAACGATCTGTGAGGACGGTGTAACAAGTGGCGGCTCACCGAGGTCTTTACGCACACGCGGAACCTCTGCAAGAACCTCCTCGAACTTGTCTTCCTTGCCCTGCTCTTTTAACTGAGACAGAAGGTTGGATAACATACCACCCGGTACCTGATATAACAGAGTCTTGATGTTAACGCCGAGAACCTTCGGGTTCATCAGACCGCTCTCTAACGCTTCCTCACGCATCGGACGGAAGTAGTCAGCGATCTCAGCTAACAGGTTCTGATCCAGACCGGTATCGAACTCTGTGCCCTTGAATGCCTCTACCATAACCTCGGTTGCCGGCTGGCTGGTTCCCATGGAGAACGGAGACATTGCTGTATCGATAATGTCACAGCCTGCCTCAACCGCCTTCATGTATGTCATGGAAGCGACACCAGAAGTATAGTGTGTATGGAGCTCGATTGGAAGGTTGGTTGCAGACTTTAATGCCTGAATCAGCTCGGTTGCCTTCGTCGGAACCAAAAGACCTGCCATATCCTTGATACATAAGGAATCAGCACCCATATCCTCTACCTTCTTCGCCATCTCCATCCAGTAATCCAGAGTGTAGGCATCGCCAAGTGTATAGGATAATGCGACCTGTGCATGTCCTTTCTCTTTGTTACATGCGGTAACGGCTGTCTGCAGGTTGCGGACATCGTTTAAGCAGTCGAAAATACGAATGATATCAATACCGTTTGCGATCGATTTCTGTACGAAATACTCTACCACATCATCCGCATACGGACGATATCCTAAGATGTTCTGTCCACGGAACAGCATCTGAAGCTTGGTGTTCTTAAATCCGTCTCTTAACTTGCGGAGACGATCCCACGGATCTTCTTTCAGGAAACGAAGGCATGCATCGAAGGTAGCACCGCCCCAACACTCAACCGCATTGTATCCGACCTTATCCATCTTGTCTACGATCGGAAGCATCTGCTCGGTTGTCATTCTTGTCGCAATCAGGGACTGGTGCGCATCACGCAGCACCGTCTCTGTTATTTTTAAAGGTTTTTTAACAACTTCTGACATTTTTTCCTCCTTATCAGCGGATACTTTGATACCGCTATCCGTCTATGACGGCATTTGCTCTTTCACTAAATTCCGAAAATTGCCATGAATACACCGGCTGCTACTGCAGTACCGATAACGCCGGCAACGTTCGGTCCCATCGCATGCATCAGCAGGAAGTTCGTCGGATCTTCCTCCGCGCCGACTTTCTGGGATACACGGGCTGCCATAGGAACGGCAGATACACCGGCAGATCCGATCAGAGGATTGATCTTGCCCTTTGTGAGGAAGCATAACAGCTTACCAAACAGGACACCGGCTGCTGTACCGAACATAAATGCAATCAGTCCAAGTGCAACGATCTTTAATGTCGTTGTATTTAAGAACGCCTCCGCACTCGTAGATGCACCTACGGAAGTACCGAGCAGGATAACTACGATGTACATCAATGCGTTGGATGCGGTATCGGTCAGCTGGCGGACCACACCGCTCTCGCGGAACAGGTTACCGAGCATCAGCATACCAACCAGCGGCGCTGTCGTCGGAAGAATCGTACATACAACCACCGTAACCACGATCGGGAAGAGAATCTTCTCCAGCTTGGAAACCGGTCTTAAGTTCTCCATCTTGATGGCGCGCTCTTTTTTGGTTGTAAACAGCTTCATAATTGGCGGCTGGATGATCGGCACAAGCGCCATATAGGAATATGCCGCCACAGCGATCGGTCCCATCAGTCCCGACTGTCCTAACTTTCCGGCAAGGAAAATGGAGGTCGGTCCATCGGCTCCACCGATGATGGAAACAGCAGCTGCTGCCTTATCATTAAAGCCCATCATGATTGCAAGGAAGTACGCTCCGAAAATACCGAACTGAGCTGCAGCTCCAAGCAGGAAACTGATCGGATTTGCGATCAGCGGTCCGAAATCTGTCATAGCACCGACTCCAAGGAAAATCAGAGACGGTAAGATTGACCACTCGTCTAACACATAAAAGTAGTGGAATAAACCACCTACACCATTGCTCATCTGCTCTGGGTCTGCGAAAATATCCGGATAGATATTTACAAGCAGCATACCGAATGCGATCGGAACAAGAAGCAATGGCTCAAACCCCTTCGCGATAGCCAGATACAGGAAAAAGCATGCGACAATGATCATCACAAAATTTCCCCAGGTAAGGTTAAAAAAAGCGGTCTGATGCAGGAGGTTCCCCATTGTCTCACTAAAATAGCTCATTGTCTTCCTCCTAAATTAGTTTAATGTTGCAAGTAATGCGCCCGCTTCTACCATATCTCCAACACTTACGTTGATACTTGCTACCGTACCGTCCTGCGTTGCAACGACCGGAGTCTCCATCTTCATGATCTCAAGAACCATGATGCTGTCTCCCTTCTTAACGGCATCACCGACAGACTTCTCAAGTTTGAATACCTTTCCTGCTGCGCCTGCCTCGATCTTAACGCTGCCTGCGCCTGCTGCAGCAGCCGGCTTTGCTGCAGGTGCTGCCGCCGGTGCTGCTGCACGTCTCGGTGCTGCTGCCGGTGCGCTCACTGCGCCGTTCTCTTCTACGGTTACATCATATACATTGCCGTTTACTGTAATTGTATAGCTTTTCATTGAAATATCCTCCTAATATGATTTCTTTTCATTTATACGAATTAGCGTCTGCGGATCGATCTCACAACGAAAGAATCCGCGGATGCACCGGTGCTTGCCGCAACCGCTGCGGAAATAACTGCCACAAGTTCAAGATCATCGGTAAGCTGCTCTTCACGCTGTCCGATCTGCTCTACCACAGCGCCTGCCTCTGCCTCGTTCTTCTTGCCCTTGCCGGCCGCCTTGTTCTGTATTACAGAGATAAAGCGGAAACAGTAAATAATAAGGCTGATCAGGATCAGAACCACGAATACGGTTCCCATTCCCATCAGGGTATTTAACGCAGCCTTCTCCATCTTCTCACCCAGCGTATATACCTTGTCCGCAGATGCATCAGTAAGCTCCGGCTGCTCGGTCTCGTAATTGTATGTATAGATGTAAGAAACGATGACTTCACGATTCTGATACTCTACATACTGATCTACTGTTAAGGTTTTCTGTGCCTTTGTGATATTGAATTCTCCAAGTCCCTGATATGCGCCGACATCACTTGTCGCCTCATCCCAACTCTCGACAAGTTTCATTGCCGTATCGCTGCCGTAGGACTGGATATAGGTTCTGTTGTCGTCCGTAAGACCAACCAGCGCGGAAACTTCCTGTTCCATGCTGCTCTGCAGTTCATCGTAAGTCATTCCGAAATAGTCAACCGTTGTCGGATCTGTTCCGCATGCTGCAAGTCCCAGAGCCATAAAGCAAAGACAAAGTATAAGAGATAATTTTTTCTTCATAAACTTCACCTTTCTATTTTGTTCCATGTTTCTTGTCCGGTGTATATGCACACTTTGTGTATAACAGTTCAAACGCATCTACCAGATACTTTCTCGTATCTGCCGGATCAACGATCAGATCCACATAGCCTCTTCTGGCTGCTGTCATAACGCTGCCCTGCAGTGCATCATATTCCTTTGCCTTCTCTGCAAGCTCATCCGCAGATGCATCCGCGTACATGATCTTTACTGCAAGATCCGCATCCATCATGCCGACCTTTGCGTCCGGCCATGCATATACGAAATCCGCACCGATAGACTTGGAATTCATAGCAACATAAGCGGTACCGTATGCCTCTCCCGTGACCAGGTTCACCTTCGGACATGTAGCTCCCGCAAATGCGGAGGTCAGATGAGCAAGTGCCTTTGCAAGACGCTTTTCAGAGCACTTGCATGCCTTGTAGCCCTTGACATTCGTCAGAGTCAGTACCGGGATCTCGAATGCGTCGCAGAAAGATACGAACTCTGCTGCCTTCTCACATCCCTTTGCGGAAAGAACATTGTCAAACTTCTCGCTCTCTTTGCCCTCTTCGTCGTATACCGTTGTGCAGTTTGCAACTGCGCCGACCGTCATACCGTTTAACTTGATAAATCCGGTCACCATATCTCTGGCATAGCCTGCCTTTGTCTCGAAGAATGTATGGCTGTCCGAAATCTCACTGAGAAGATATCTCGGATCACCCTTCATGGCATCCATGCTCTCGCATGCACGGTTCAGGTCATCCGCACACTCGTCTGTGTAGACATCTCCCTCGTTGTTGAGCGGAAGCATGCCGACCAGCTCACGGATGTCTGCAAGGATCTCATCCTCTGTTCCCGTCGCGTCAATGCAGCCGTTCTCATCTGCCTGGAATGCCGCAGATGATGTGTCGCACTTCTCGATGCGGTTTCCGTCAATTGCGTTCGGAGAATTCACAAACATCTTTCCTTTGGATTCTTCGATAAAAGCAAAATCAGAAAGTGCCGGTACCACTGCCAGTCCACCGCCGCAGCTGCCGAATACGGCTGAAATCTGCGGAACCACGCCGGATGCTGCAACTTCTTTTGCATAGATCAGTCCGAAGCCGTCAAGCGCATCTACAGACTCCTGTAAACGGACTCCCGCGCAATCGATAAAGCCGATCACCGGTGCTCCCATCTTCATCGCCATGTCATACACTGCAGCGATCTTCTTCGCATGCATCTCGCCGATTGTTCCGTTTAAAACAGAAGCGTCCTGGCTGTAAATGAACACCAGATTGCCGTCAATCAGGCCGTGTCCTGTGATGACTCCGTCGGAAGGAGTATCCGTTGCTGCAAGATTAAAATCTGTGCTTCTTGCGGTTACGAGAGAACCGATCTCAATGAAACTGTTCTCGTCGACTAACCTGGTGATGCGCTGCATAGCCAGGCTATCATTGCTACTATTCATTCTTTTTGCCCTCCATCTATAAATTGTTGTCCACATCCATTTGGGATGCGGCTTCATAGTGAATGATGTAAATCCATGCGTCTTTGTATAAAAATTCAACAAATTACGCTATGTTAAATTATAATTGCTTTTCTGCAATATTTCAAGTAAATTGTTAATTTTTTGACGCTTTTTGTTTGTGTTTTTTATTCGATCCAGAGAAGCCGAAGCACCTGCCCCAGACACCACGGATAATCGATCTTTCCGATTGTCTCCCCGGCTACCACACATCGCTCCGCGAGCGTCTCCTCCCCCAGCATATAACGAATCTTCCCGATGTAATCGCCGCTCTTCACCGGTGCATACAGCTGGTCTGCAATCTCATACTTAAGCGTAACCTCACTGCTTAGCGGCGCCAGGATACTCTCCTCCCCTGCATAGTTCCTGACAACCGGTTTTAAATACACCGTTTCGCCGATTTGTCCGCCCTGTCCGTCCCGCACCTCTATGGGCGCAAGCTCCGCTTCGTCCGGCTCAATCTGCAACAGGTCGATCTTTTTGAACTGCTCCAATCCGTAATTCATGAGTTTTCTGGTGTCGGACCACTTATAGGTCTTGTTGTTCGGCCATCCGCAGGCGAGCAGCGCCACGATCAGCGTTTTGTCCTCCCGCTGCAACGCTCCGACATAGCAGTATCCGGCGGTTCCGGTAAATCCCGTTTTTCCGGAAAGCGCCCCTTCCATCATCTGCAAAAATGCATTGTGGTTCGTGCACTGGTACGTGCATTTCCCCTCTGCATCAGAAAAAGAATACTGCGCCGTCCGTGTAATCTCGAGAAATTCGTCGCTTTTTAACGATTCCTTAATACAATATTTCATAATCTTAGCAAGGTCTGCCGCCGTCGTGTGATGAACCCCGGCATCATCCTTCGCATCCAGTCCGTTCGGTGTAATAAAGTAGCTGTCCTCACAGCCGAGTTCCTCTGCCTTCGCATTCATCAGCGCGGCAAATCCCTGCACCTCCCCCGCCGCAAATTCCGCGATGGCCACCGCACAGTCATTGTAGGATTCCAGCATCAGGCCATATAAAAGATCCCTCAGATAAAACTGTTGTCCCTCGTGCATCCCCAGATGTACCTTCGGCTGGGATGCCGCATTTTTTGACACCGTAACCACGCTCGCCGGATCACAGTTTTCCAGTGCCACGATACAGGTTAGAATCTTTGTCGTGCTCGCATTCGCCATCGCTTCATGCCCGTTTTTCTCATAGAGAATTCTTCCGGAATCCGCATCCATCAAAACGGCAGATTTTGCGTACAGTTCCGACTCTGCCGGCACATCCTGCGCCCGGACACGCACAGGCGAAAAAATAAGTAAGCTCATACTTAACAATAGAGAAAGAAAGCGTCGATACATGCCATTCTCCCAAAATGACTTCACTGATGTATATGCGTCCCTCATTTTTTGCAGAACAGAAACGGTATGTAAAAAGGAACTGCCGCAATAAGCATATCGTGCTTTGATAAGTAATATTATTAGAAACACACTTGGGGATTTCATGTGGAAATGCAGATGGACATTCGTTGGAGAAAAATGTGAGCATTTCTTCCGGCTGAATGTCTGCATCGGATTT
>OLOX01000943.1_pt1 | contig 29342 bp, 30 predicted proteins | sample 1672091 | NCBI WGS metagenome assembly OLOX01 (sample SAMEA3136644, study PRJEB25190) | human gut metagenome | reverse complement strand
TATTGCCATAGGTCATATGATCTTTCACTGCCTGTATCTCATGGAATCCATCAGCCAGCCTGTCGAAATCAGACCATTTTGATGGCAGTGCAAGTCCGGGATACAATCTTTGATAATCACTTACATAATAAACATCCGCATCGCTTATGCCATATTTTGAAGTTACATGGTCTGACATTTCATTCCTGTACAACTCATCCGCAGTATCAAGCACAAGAATTCTGTTCTCCTGATCTATATCCTCTGTATCAGGATTCTGTTGTCTGATTATGATAGCATCCCCGCTATCGATCACATTTCTTACACTATAGCCTTCGTCACCAATTTTTATGACATTACCACGTCCATTTTCTGTACCATACAGATCATATGATAATTTAGATGAAATAATACAGCCTTCCTTGTCCTCCTTATGCAGTCCACAATACTGTCCCAGCATGTCAATGAAATCAAAATCTACTATCAACAGGTCAGCCTCCGATGTTCTTCTGATCTGTCCATTCATTACACTTACATTATCTTCCCTGACATAGGAGCCCAGGATGTCTTTATCCTCATCTATGTCATCCTGGGATATATATATGCCTTTATCAGAGCTTACATACTGATACTGTCTGTCCCCTCTGTATATTCTTCTATAATGCATGAAATATATACACTCCATCACAAGCAGGCCAAAGAGAATAAGAATAATTGCATATTTTATTATTTTCTTCAAAATATCACCTTTATCTTTCCCTTACAACATCGTTACTTTCCACATTCTTATTTGAACCTACGATAACTTTATCCTGACTGCTCAGAGAACTTCCTACCACAACTGCATATTCACTGTTATTCTCTCCAAGCTTCACATAAACCTTCTTTGCTACCAATTCTGTTCCCAGGAGAGTATCCTGTTCTGTCACAACAAGTACATAACTTTGATTGCCGTCATTTCTGATAGCACTCAACGGAACTACTGTATCGTACTTCTCAGTCAGATGCCTGATGATCACCTGTATATTGTTACCGATCTCAAATGTATCGCCTGATACCGTAAAACACACATTGTACAGATCACCATTATTCACATCCTTAACAACATTCTCTACCTTGACTGTCTCCTTCTTTTCTTCGCCACTTGAAACAATAACAGAATCACCCTCAGCTATTTTCTTTGCATCTTCCACCGTCACATTTACCTTAACTGTATAACTGTCCTGTTTTGGTGAGATAAGAACAATCGCCTCGTCCGTTGTATCACTTCCTACATTTTGAGAAATATATGTAACCATTCCATCCGTATCACAATATTTTATGCCGTCATTATCTATATACTCTTTAAGTTCTTCCTGCTGCTTCTCAACTGTTGCTATCTGCATATCATACATTTTCTTGCTTTCACCATAACTGTATGATCTGTTCGTCTTAAGATCCTTTATAAGAACAACATTTTCCTGATACTTATAATTAAGGTCATCAATATTTAATTTTAGTATCTGGTCGCCTTTATTTATATTTTCACCTTCTGCAGTATATAATCTGTCTATTCCTATTCCCGGACATACATATACAGGAATGCTATCAGTTCCTTCTATAACTGCATCCTTAACATACGCATATTCCAGCGAATCGCTTTTCGGTCGCTCACATTCCACTATAGGTGTAAGCATGCTCATTGACAACCTGGAGACAAACGTTCCAGCAATTACCAATATCAAAAATATACCACCGATTTTAAAAGCCTTATTTACTTTTGTTCTGTTTAATTTTAATTTCCTGTTTCTGAACCCTTTTATCTTCATAATACTTTTTCCTTTCCAATTAAACTCCCTGAATGACATAAAACCAATCTTATATACTGCCGTTAATCCTCTGATGCACCTATACTGATTCCATCCAGCAGGATATCCTTTCCCACCATAAACATCACGATCAATGGAATACAGCTAAAAGCTGCAAAAGCAAATGTACGTCCCAGATTGTCACCTTCAAATGCCGGAATATATACTGACATAGGCCATAAGAGCTTATCCTTAAGGAATACTACCGGCTGCTCAACCATATTCCAATATTCAAAGAACGTAAGCAGCACAGCTGAAACTATTCCATTCTTTGCTATAGGGACTGCTATAAACGCATAAGTAACCAGACGCCCTGCCCCATCTATCTTGGCTGCTTCTATTACAGACTGAGGAATACTCTCAAAGGAACTGTATATTACAAATACAGGGAATGTAGAGAAAACTATCGGCAGAGACACTGACCAGATAGTATTCAGAATGCTCAGCTTATCGAGAACTATATACTGCGACAGCATTGTAACCTGAAAAGGGAGTATCATGCAAAACATATAAAGTCCAAAGATTATCCTTCCCCATCTTTTTCTCGTTCTCGCAAGTGCCCATGCCGCAGGAACTGCAAATATCAGATGCCCCAATATTATTATTCCCACTATCTTAAATGAGTTCCAGAACATAATATACACTTCCGGAGAATCCAGAAATATGTCTATGATATTTTTAAAGGTTGGATACAGTGGTATGATGTTCAGACTGGCATATCCTTCACTCTCTCCCAATACCGGTGCCAGACCCGATGCCAGTTCCGAATTTCCCGTCAGAGTTCCTACTATCAGAACCACAAAAGGAACAACACACAGCAGGGAAATGATTCCCACAAATATAAGTGATATCACCTTAGTTATTTTGTTTGCCATATACTATTTGTCCCCCTTTCTCTTATCTGCCCTGCGATATCTTTTACGCCTTGAAGCAGTCTTTGCTTTCTCAGCAAGTGCCGCCAGATCCAGTATTATAAATCTGAACATCAACAGCAACAGACCAAAGAAAATAAGTGTGACTACTGCTCCTGCAGCCATCTTTCCTATCTCAAGCTTATCAAACCAGTTGTTAAATATATTCTGAAGCTGATATATTGTCACTGCCGGATAACTGCCCGCTATCATGTAGCTCTCCCTGAATATCTTGAATGAATTAACAAGCGACAATATTGTAACAATATATGCTGTCCTTCTGATATTTGGAATCGTTATCCTGAACAAGATACATATATCATTTGCCCCGTCAACCTTGGCTGCATCATATATCTCCGAAGGTATCAATGCCAGCCCTGCTATCCATATCAGCATATTATATCCTATATTCTTTATGAGAAATACGCCCACAAGAAGATAAAATATATTCTTATCTGAATAAAAATCTACTGCATGTCCCCCTGCCATATTCACAATAAAATTATTAACTATACCCTTGTCATCAAACAGTACCTTAATAACGATTCCCATGGCATTTGATGGTACCAATAGCGGCATCAGCAGAAATAATTTCATCCAATTGCAATTATTCTTTGTTACCACCACAGCCACAAGCAATGACAGGATAACTACAAGTGGTATACTTACCAGCTCAAATTTTAGTGTATTTCCCATGGCAAGCTTGAAAGCATCATTATCCATGAGTATCTTATAGTTTGTGCCCCCACTGAATACCCCGGTTCTTCCCATCTGGAAGGATTTTACAACTACGTCAATAAACGGAAGTATAACAAATACAAGTACACCTATAAACTCAGGCAGAAGAAACATAAACAGACTTTTGTCTAAAGTTTTCTTTTTCTTTGTTTTTTTTCTCTTTTTTAACATATCAATCCTTTACCCTTTTCGTTGCTAAAAATATAAAATAAACATTTCTACACATAAATAACCTTATCAAACAGATCATCATCAGCACTGTCATGGGATACGACCATGACTATCCTGTCCGTCATGTCTGACATAATACCATACATCAATTTCTTTGTTTCTCTGTCTATAGAAGCAGTAGGCTCGTCAAATATCATAACATCACCGCCTCTCAGAACAGCTCTTGCAAATGCCAGTTTCTGCCATTGTCCTAATGATCTATAGCTTTTATAGCTGTTTCTTCCGTCATCTCCTTGAAACCAAAAGATCTGTAATTTTCCGTGTGCTCGTTGTATATACAGTACTTACATCTCAGGTTACACTTCTCAGTCACCTCAAGTATAAGCATTTTACTGCCATTACCCATATGCTCCTCAAGTTCATTAACCTGTGCACAATTAAAGCCATCCATTGCTCTTGATTTGAATATGTTTTCATTGTCGATCGCTTCTGCAAGTTCCATACATGCAGCTTCAAGCTCTCCCTCTTCCATATCAAGTTCTTCCGCCACATACTTTCCCTTATTTCTAAAGAGGTGTATCAATAAATCATACACATTATCCCCAAGTTCAAACACCTTACCTGTGCCGGTATCATAAAAATATTTTTTCTCCACAGTTCTAAATGGTATACCATACCTGTCAATTCCGCTTCTAGGATCAGAAATTTCCTCAAAATACTTTAATACATCCTTCATTTGTAACCCTCCATTTTACCTTCATTATTTATTCATATCTACTCACTGAAATAAATCCCCAACTGGTTATCTATATCCTTAACCGTATCATCAAGACTCTTCTTATCATTCATATAATCGTCGATACCTTCTTCTATGATATTTCTTACCTGTATATCATCTTTGACCGGAGTATCTAAACTTTTTAATATCTCAAAACATTCATTCTGCATTACTTCCGATTCAAAAACATCAACACTTCCACACCAATATCCGCCATATTGACCTCCGCCGCCAGGAGTTGTTTTTCCTCCATCCGAGAGCACATAATCTTCATATTTTATTGAATCCAGATTTACAGGAACACCCATAATATAATATGGATCTGACTTGTTCGAAATCATCGGTTCATCACTAAACATTCCCATAACAAACTTTCTCGCTGTATCAATTTTATCTGTATTACTATTTATAGCAAATGTCGCTATTGGCACATATAAAACACCATTATTATGAACCAGCGCTCTATAATCATAATTATCCCTAATACTTATCTCCTCACCATCCTTATCCATTTTATAACTATCTATAAATTTAATAGTACTTACATATTCTATTGATCCTACAGATACAGATTGTCCGAAATATTCATAATTAACTAATGGCATGACTCGTCTAGAAAATTGTCTTTCATAACCATCATCATTTTTCTCTTCATTCCATTTTGTTAAACGTTCCTCAGGTGTCCTAGATTTCAACGTTTTCCATAAAGTATGCAATTCATCAAGAAATGTCTTAAATGTCTCTGTATCAAAGCTTTTGTCCCGTATAAAGTCATTAACATACTGCGGATAAAAAATTTCAAATAGTAAAGTCCAATCGCATATATCAAGATCGTTCCCTTCCTTAGGCGGTTCACTATCATCTATGTAATCCTGAAAGTCTGATATATAATTAAGACTTCCAGTGATATCTTTTGGCTCCACTACAGCCTGAAATGTCACTCTTGAAGGGATTGCATACACCTTATCCCCTACTCTGTATGTATCCATTACTCTATCAAGGCAATTACTATACTTCTTCTGTATTTCCATCTCCAGATCAGCAAGATCAAGAAATGCTCCATTATCTATGTACGAATTAATGTTAAGGCCATCTGTAAGGATCACATCCGGTCCTTTTCCTGATAAAAGTTCGGTATTTAATGCATTTACCGCATCCTTTATGGTTACACCATTGTCATCACTGACTCCATACTCATACTTCACGGTTATGCTGTTGCTTATGTTATTAAATGTATCTACCGCCTGCTCTACGAATGGTGCGTACCTTAACGACCACAACGTGATCTCCTGCTTCTCTACAGCTGTTACCGTTCCATCATTCACCGCATAAACTGATATGTTATGCTCTAAATCTATGGTTATATATCTATCAGCACATAGCACAACCTGAAGTACTGTATTAGTGCTGTTCTCATATCCATCTGTATCATCCAGTATTACCATTATCCCTTCACCCTCTGATGACATTTTATATAAAGCTCTGTCTGTAAGGATATAGAGATCATCCTCACTATCTGTCTTTAATATTTTCTTACCGTTAGAATAGTTAGAATCTTCTTTTGCTATTGTTTCATCAATATCTTCCTTAAGACTGTCATATATCTCTGATGACTCACTGATAACATTGAGCTCACTATCAAGTTCGACCATCTTCTGATCTGCCAGCAGATATATCTTGTCTGTAACAGCAAAATCCCTTGAATTATTTTCATCATACTGGGCTATAAGCTTTCCACTGCCATCATATTTGACGAGTCCGTCAGTCGTAAGCAGATAGTAGCTGTCATCATCTTTAACATGACACATGCCTGTAACTTCATTATCTACTCCTTCCAGTACCACATCATATTTTCCGGATAAGTTCTGTGCTCCTGCCGCATCATATCTTCGTATCTCTGTACTTCCATCAACTATCTCATTATTTTCCATGTTATAGCTATATACTGCCGAATATACCGTTCCATCTGTATCAACACAGGCTGCCGATACATAAGCCTTATCCTTGCTTTCATCTATGTCATCAATTATATTTTCATCCCATATATCTGAATCAGCACTCCCTGTCAGATACTTTAAGCTGCCATTGTCGTTACATAATATTACAGCTTCATCATCAACATATGCCATATCCAATAAATTACCACCGGATATCTGATAGTGGTTCATAACAAAATACTGATCATCACCATGCTTTATATCATAGCTTTTATCTTGTGCCTCTTTACTTCCGAAACATCCACATAAACTCATTCCCATACATAATGTCATTGTGACAACGACAATCCTGTTTAATATTTTTCTTCTCATTTCACACCCCACAAAACACTTATTTTGTTTAAACCCTGCATACACCATTATGATGTATGCAGAGCCGAAACATGGATCAAACTGTTTCATTAATTAACCAATGTTTACACGAAGACCAACTGTACCATTATTTCCATCTGAGCATTTACAATTACTACCATTTGTTTTGCTCAACCCTAAATTATAATTTGCTGCACTTGTACTGCACCTACAGGATGACTTAATAGTTGAATAATCTGCAACATCTTCATGAAACTCTCTTCCTACTGGCTGTACTAACTTCATATCCTACACCTCCTCCCTCTTTTGTGATAGTCAGATTTACCCATATAGATAAGAATGCATTATGTAAAACTGATTTTATAATCAGCGTTTACGCCTTTATCACTTTACTCACTGAAATAGATATTAAGCTGGTTTTCTATATCTTTAACCGTATCATCAAGGCTTTTATTATCTTCCATGTAATCAGTGATTCCTTCCTCAATGATATTTCTTACCTGTATATCATCATTGACTGGTGTATCCAGACTTTTCAACACTTCAAAACACTTATTCATATCTTCTTCTGATTCAAAAATACTAACACTGCCACAGTAATATCCACCATAATAATCTCCACTACCAGGATTTGTCTTTCCACCATCCGATAAAATGTAATCCTCATATGGTATAGCATCAAGATTTACAGGCAGACCCATTGTATAATATGGATCTGATATATATGCATATTGCATTTCCTTATCAAACATCTCCATTATAAATTTTCTTGCTGTATCTACATGATCTGTATTGCTATTTATTGAAAATACCGATATCGGAGTAAATAGGGTTTTTCCATTATGTACAAGTGCCATGTAGTCATAATTATCGCTTATATAAATCTCTTCATCGTCCTTATACATCTCGTAATTTTCTATAACTCTTATAGTTTCCAAATATTCTATTGAACCCACAGATATTGTCTGTCTAAAATAATCATAATTGACTAATGGCAAAACCCTTAGAGAGAATTGTCTTTCATATCCACCATCTTCAATTTGATCCTCTTCCCACTTAGCAAATCTCTCCTCTGGGGTTCTTGCCTTAAGCGTTTTCCATAAAGTATGCAGTTCCTCAATAAAGCCTTTAAATGTCTCTGCATCAAACGTTTCATCCTTTATGAAATCATTCACATACTGTGGATAGAATGTTTCATATAAAAGAGTCCAGTCACACATATCAAGGTCATTGCCTTCTTTAGGTGGATTACTATTATCTATATAATTCTGGAAATCAGAAATATAGTTAAGACTTCCACTGATATCCTTAGGCTCTACTACTGCCTGGAAGGTCACTCTTGATGGTATGGCATACACTTTATCGCCTGTTCTGTACGTATCCATTACTTTATTAAGACAATTGCTGTACTTCTTCTGTATGTCTGCCTCCAGCTCTGCCAGGTCAAGAAATGCTCCATTGTCTATATATGAGTTAATGTTAAGTCCATCTGTCAGGATCACATCGGGTCCTTTTCCTGACAGCAGTTCTGTATTTAACGAATTTATTGCATCCTTTATGGATACTCCATTGTCATCACTTACCCCATATTCATACTTTACGGTTATGCTGTTACTCTTATTATTGAATGTGTCTACTGCCTGTTCCACGAAGGTTGCATATCTAAGTGACCAGAGGGTTATCTCCTGTTTCTCCACAGGCTTTACTGTCCCATCATTCACTGCATAAACAGATATGTAATGCTCCGAATCTATAGTCATATACCTGTCCCCACACAGTACAGCCTGGAGCGCTGTATTCGTGCCACTTTCATATCCATCTGTGTCATCAAGTATTATTGTTATCTCTTCGCTTCCTGTAGCTTTCTTGTATAATGCCTTGTCTGTAAGGATATATATATTATTCTCATCATCTGTCTTCAATATCTTCTTACCAACTGAATAAGATGAATCAGCCGTTGCTATGGTATCCTCTATCTCTGATTTAAGGCTGTCATACAATCCGGACGACTCACTGACAACATTAAGCTCCTTATCCAGTTCAACCATCTTCTGATCTGCCAACAGATATACTTTATCTGCGACAGCAAAATTCCTGCAGCCACTTTCATCATATTCTGCCACCTGCTTTCCTGTGCTGTCATACTTGAATAATCCATCAGATGTAAGAAAATAGTAACTGTCTTCTTCCTTTGAGTGGTACATGCCTGTAATATTTAGATCTATATTTTCCATTATGACTTCATGCTCTGTCATAGACTTCTGACCTGCGCTCATATCATATCTTCGTATCTCTGTACTTCCATCTACCATCTCATTATTCTTCATTTCATAATTGTATACAGCAGAATAAGCTGTCCCATCTGTGTCGATACATCCAGCTGATATATAAGCCTTGTCCTTATTTTCATCTATGTCATCGATTATAGTCTCATCCCATATATCCGAATCAGAAGTTCCGCTCAGATATTTAAGATTGCCATTGTCATTATCTAAGATTATCGCCTGATCTGCTGTATATTCCATATCCAACAGTGCGCCGCCACCTGTCTGATAGTGGTTCATTACAAAGTATTGTTCATCACCATGCTTTATATCATAGCTCTTATTCTGTGCATCCTGCTTTCCCGAACAGCCACACAATCCTATTCCCATACATAACGTCATTGTGGCAGCCACAATTCTTTTAAATATCTTCATTCTCATCTCACACCTCACAAAACAAAAATCGAATATAATATAACGATAACAGAGCACACTTTATTTATTAAGAATGCATTTGTGTTTTTTTATTCAGAATATCATTTTAATATAGGGAAAACAACTATAAGTCAAGCATTATTACTGAACGGCGTGTATAAATGCGTGAACGTATATATAGCCCTAAAAAGTCCATTAAAGGTTTAAGAATTTATTAAAATGTCAGAACAAAGGGGAAATATATTGACTGCCTCCATATGATAACAGTATAATTTATTTCAAGAAATATCTGATTGAAGATATGTTTACTTTTTTACAAGAACGAGAGGTATTATGTTTTATGAAAATTCTTATCGTTGAAGACGAAATATTACAGCTTAATGCATATGCATGCAGCATTCAGAAAGAAATACCGGATACAGAATGTCTTAAGGCTTCTTGTTATGTTGATGCTTTGAACATTATAGACAACACTCCCGATATCGATATTTTTATTCTTGATATATCTTTGGATGATTCAGACAAATATACCGGCATTGACATAGGCCGTCACATACGTACTATACCAGTTTACAAAAAAGCAAATATTATATTTCTTACAGGTTATTCTGACGCAGCTATAGACGCAATTAATGATACTCACTGTACTTATTTCCTGTTAAAGCCTCTTCCATTTGAGAGACTTTAACAGGAAATTATGAACGATGACTCACCTCAGGACAAAGAGTTACGTTTTCCTGATAATACAGGAGTATATATGATCATCCCTTATGACGATATATTATACCTTACATCAACTAATCACAAAACAATCCTGTATACAACAGATGCCCGTTACTCGTCTGCCAAAAGTTTTTCCTATTTCCTTAAACTGCTTCCAGAACGCTTCGTCAGATGTCATAAGAGTTTTATTGTAAATATGCAGTATGTAAGCAGCTACGACAGAACAACTTTATATCTGAGACTTCGAGGTTTTCCTCAACACAATATTCCTGTCGGCAGAACATTTAAGAATGCTATCTTAAGTTCACTGAATAATTAGTGTGTTCATACTACGCCCGAAAAAAAAGCTTCGTACATATTCAGTACGAAGCTTTTTATTACAGTATATCCAGATCAAAGTAGAACACAACACCATCATCCACATTGTACACACCATATGCCTTTCCATGGGCATCCATTGTGGCTGCAACTATGGATAAGCCTATTCCGGAGCCTCCGTATTCCCTTGTCCTTGCTTTGTCTACCTTGTAGAATTTTATGAATACCTTATCTATATCTTCATCCGGTATCTGAGGTCCCTGGTCATATACGAATATCCTCAGGTTACCCCTTATGAGCTTGCCATCCACTACCCTGCCGTATTCCTTATCATTTTCATCATAGTATCTGGCCTCTGAGTATATCCTTACATTTCCTTCTTCGTTGCAATAATGTATAGCATTTGTAAGATAATTGGTAAATACCTGCTCGATCATGAACTCATCAGCATACACATTTATGTCCGCCGGCACATCATCCACGACTACTGCCTTTTTCTGTTCGATCAGTATGGATGACGAAGCTATTACATTCTTAATAAGGTCATTTATAAAGAAGTCCTCCCTTGTAACCCGGTTCTGTCCGAATTCTATCTCGTTAAGTTCCAGTAATTGCTTCACAAGCTTGTTCATCTTCTCAGCTTCATCCATTATTACTTCACAATAGAAATTCCTGCTTTCTTCATCATCATTTATATTATCCTTCAGTCCCTCGGCATAGCCAAGAACCAGTGCTATAGGTGTTTTGAGCTCATGGGACACATGAGACAGGAATTCCTTTCTCATGTCATCTATGGCAATCTTTTCTTCAATATCAGTCTGGAGCTTACTGTTAGCCTCCTGCAGCTCATTTAAGGTGGTGCTCAGCCGATCAGCCAGCTCATTCATACATATAGCCAGCTCGCCTATCTCATCATTAGATGGATTTTCTATCCTGGCGTCAAAATCCATGTCGGTCATCTTCTTGGCAACGGCTGTAAGACGCTTTATAGGTATGGCAAATACATTACTGAAGAAATACATAAGTATACATCCTATTGCCGCTACCACAATAAGCACGTAACAGAAAAACATTGTTATGGTCTTTATGGTATTATTTACCCTGGCTGCCGGAACCCTTACTATTATAGGGCTGCCATCTGACAGATAACCCATAAGATCAAAATACTTATATCCGCTGTCAGTATCAGTACTGAGCTGTATGCTATAGTGTGAATATATGGTCTTGTCCTCAACCTTTATATTGTCAGGCATGTCATCTTCATTATACAGAAGAACCCCTGCCAGCTCAGTAAGCTTATCATAGACCTTATTTTCCTTATTTACTGTTGTGTATATGAGCATGTGGGATACATCCAGGATATATACATACGCCCCTGCGTCATTTACAGTGTTATCATTAAATGTTCTGAAATCAATATTATCAGATTTGGAGAATTTCCTGTCATATGATTCATATGTGCTGATCATCTGGTTTTTGGTCTGGGAATAAAAGTATCTCTTAATAAAAGCCACTGATATCAATGCAGACATTAGGATTATGACAGTAAGGATAGCTGTAAGGCAAAGGGATATCTTGATCCTGATGGAATACTTAATCCTGGTTGATCTCTTCGCTCTTCTTGGCTTCTTCATTTTTGCTGCCTTCATCCTCACTCACCTCGAACTTATATCCCATTCCCCATATGGTCTTTATATAATCTCCGCACTCTCCAAGCTTGCTACGTAACTTCTTGACATGGGTATCTATGGTTCTGGCATCACCGTAATAATCATAGTTCCATACATTGTTAAGTATCTTCTCACGGGAAAGTGCCACTCCCTTGTTTACTATAAAGTAATTAAGAAGCTCAAATTCCTTGAAGCTCAGATCTATATTATTGCCCTTTATCTGGACTATATGTGCAGACAGATCCATCTTTATATCTCCAACCTCAAGAATACTCTCCTGACTTACATCACCGCTTCTGCGGAGCACAGCCTCAACTCTTGCCACAAGGATCTTGGGGCTGAATGGCTTGGTAATGTACTCGTCAACACCCAGTCCGAAGCCTGCCAGCTCATCTCTTTCATCAGACTTTGCCGTAAGCATTATTATAGGGACATCCGAGTACTTTCTTATCTCCTTACAGGTTTCAAATCCGTCCATCTTAGGCATCATGACATCAAGAAGTATCAATGCGATATCCTTGTTCGCCATGAATATATCTATAGCCTGTTCGCCGTCTCCCGCCTCAAGAATCTCATATCCTGCCTTAACAAGGAAATCCTTAACAAGCTTTCTCATTCTGCTTTCATCATCAACAACTAATATCTTTAACTTGTCCATAACATCCTCCATACAAATTATTCCAACTGATATTAAAGATACCAGCAAATTATGTAATAACTGTGAATTTTCTCAAGTCAATGTTTATTTTGTATCCAAAAAGAACCGGTACACATGACCTAAACCACTGTATCGGTTCTTAATTATTTCATTCCTATTCCTGAGAAGAGGTATCTGTAGTTTCCTCTGATGTTGTTTCTTCTGATGTTGCCTCATCTGATGATGCCTCTGTGGAAGCATCAGATGAATTCACACTGTTGGTTGCAACATCGGCGAACTCACCGTTTAACTTTATACCATATTTATCCGCAAGCTCTTTAACCAGTATCTGATATGTTGAATACTTGTTCCTTGCATCATTAAACAGTCCTACTGCTTCTGTCTGCATATCTGTATCACTGTTTCTGAGTGCCTGCTCCATCTTGCACAGTCCGTCATACTGAAGCTTCATAGCCTCGCTGTAAGCTTCATATATCTTCTTTACTTCATCAGTCTCAACTGTGATAGCCTCAAGGTCTGAGAGAAATTCATTATAATCCGGTATGACCGTATTATTCATCTCCTTAAGCAATGCTGCCGTATCCACTGTTTCTCCGGTGAAATATTTGTTATAGGCTGCCATCGCCTCTGTTTCCTTGGCTACTACAGGCGGAAGCTCCGTATTCATAAATTCCACGAAATCACTTACCACAGGTGACGCCTCTGCCTCCGTGGTTGTATTCGAACCATTGCTACCACATGCACATAACATGACTCCCATTACTGCTACTATGATTCCCCTTAATAATTTCTTCTTCATCTGCACCTGTCCTCCAGTCATTATCTTAAGTATGATATTATTCCGCTGTATCATTTAAATACAGCAGATATATTATACCACTTTTATCAATGAAGTAATATCTCTGAATGATATTTACAGAGATTTTTCTGTAAATATTTGTATAATTCCGGCTCTAAGTATTCTCTTATGATCTCTTTTCTTTGGTTTCAATATATTTCTCATACATGTCCGGGCGTCGTTCTTTTGTACGTTTTACGGCCTCCTCCAGTCTGTATGCTTCTATATTCTTATGATGTCCGGACAAAAGCACATCAGGAACCCGCTTCCCCATAAATTCCACAGGTCTTGTATACTGTGGGTATTCAAGAAGTCCATCCTCAAAGGATTCCGTCTGGGCACTCACGTCATTATTAAGTACTCCGGGAACCAGTCTTGATATGGCGTCCACCACTACCATGGCAGGAAGCTCCCCGCCTGTCAGAACAAAATCTCCTATGGAGATATTATCGTCCACGATCATCTCCAGTATTCTCTCGTCCACGCCCTCGTAATGTCCGCATAATATAATGAGGTCATCTTCTGTGGAGTATTCCTTTGCGATCTCCTGGTTGAATGTTCTGCCTTGAGGGGTCATATATACAACCTTCGGCTTTTTATCCGGATTGCCTATCTTCTCTACAATATGATTGTAACACTTGTATATGGGCATTGGCTGCATGACCATGCCGGCACCACCGCCATAGGGATAATCATCCACATGTCCATGCTTCTCATCTGTGAAATCCCGTATGTTCACAGCTTCTATATTTATAAGTCCCTGCTTGCAGGCTCTTCCTGTTATGCTGGTATTAAGCCCATCCATTACCATCTCAGGAAATAAAGTCATAATATGAAAATTCATCCTGTTACCTCTTTTATGGAACATCAGCATGTCTGACGATCCTTACTATCTTATTGTCTGTATCTACCTCAGTCACCCATTCCCTGACTAATGGCACCAGCAGTTCTTTACCATGCTTGTCCTTTATAACAAGTATATGTGAAGCAGGAGTCTCAAGTATATCCGTAAGCTTTCCCACCTGACGGTTATCCTGGTCATATACATCTGCGTCCATAATATCGCACAGGAAAAATTCATCCTCGGAAAGCTCCACGGCGTTCTCCCTGTCAACCAGTATATCGTAATTCCTGTAACCCTCAACCTGGTTTATATTGTCAAATTCCTTAAACTTTAATATGACCATATTCTTAAAGAATTTACAGGACTCACAGGTAACAGGAATCTCCCTGCCATCCTTCACAAGAAAACATCCCTTAAGCTCTTTAAACCTGTTCACATCATCTGTTGTGGGGAATACTTTAACCTCACCCTTTATGCCGTGTGTTGTTGTTATCACACCAACTCTTAATCTGTTATCCATTTATACCTCTTTTTGTTACATAATATTATTAAAGGGAGAGCAAAAGCTCTCCCTCTGTATTATCGTTATCCATGTTAAAAGAGACAACCAAATAAATTATTTTATGTCTACAATAACCTTCTTGTCACCCTTTGAAGCTGCTGCTTTAACAACTGTACGGATGGACTTTGCAATTCTTCCTTGCTTTCCTATAACCTTGCCCATATCTTCAGGTGCAACGTTAAGCTCAACTTTTATTACATCATCATCACAGGTTTCAGTTACTGTGATCTGATCAGGATGATCTACCAGGGATTTTGCAATGATTTCTACTAAATCTTTCACGTTATACCTCCCAAGCAAATTTATTTTTCAATACCTGCCTGCTTAAGTAACTTAGCTACTGTATCTGTTGGCTGAGCACCAGTCTGTAACCACTTCTTAGCAGCTTCCTCATCAATCTTTACTACACTTGGCTCCTGGTTAGGATCATATGTTCCGATTTCCTCGATAAATCTACCGTCTCTTGGTGATCTTGAATCTGCTACTACTACTCTGTAAAAAGGATGCTTCTTATAACCCATTCTTCTTAATCTGATCTTTACTGCCATTTTTAATGTTCCTCCTAAAAAATAAATTAAAATAATGTTATCTTAAGCCAAAAGGCAATTTAAAACCTCCACGCTTCTTGCCACCCATCATTCCCGACATCTGCTTCATCATCTTCTTGGACTGCTCAAACTGCTTCAGAAATCTGTTCACATCGGCAATGGCAACACCTGCACCATCTGCGATCCTCTTCTTTCTTGAAGGATTGATAGGATCCTGAAGAGCTCTCTCTCTAGGTGTCATTGACTGAATGATAGCCTTAGGCATCTTCGCGGCGTTTTCATCTATTTCAACATTCTTCATCTGGCTGGCCATCCCCGGCATCATAGCCAGCAGATCCTGTATACCGCCCATATTCTCGAGCTGAGCCATCTGATCAAGAAAATCATTGAAATCAAAGGTTGCTTTACGGAACTTTTGTTCCATCTCTCTTGCTTTATCCTCATCAATAGCCGCCTGAGCCTTCTCGATAAGAGACTCAACATCTCCCATCCCAAGGATCCTGCTGGCCATTCTGTCCGGATAAAACGGTTCAAGGTCTGTAAGCTTCTCACCCATACCACAGTACAGGATAGGCTTACCGGTTACAGCTTTTATGGAAAGGGCTGCACCACCTCTGGTATCACCGTCTAACTTAGTAAGGATGACACCGTCAATACCAATCTTTTCATTAAACGACAATGCAACATTTACAGCGTCCTGACCCGTCATGGAGTCAACTGTAAGTATTGTATATGTTATATCTATATTCTCTTTTATCCCCTGTAACTCAGCCATCATATCTTCATCCACATGAAGACGTCCCGCTGTATCAAGGAACACAAGATTGTTACCATTCTTGGCTGCATGAGCTATGGCTGCCTTGGCAATATCCAGGGGCTTGTTGCCATCTCCCATGGAGAACACAGGAACTCCAACCTTCTCACCATTGACCTGGAGCTGTTTGATAGCAGCCGGTCTGTACACGTCACAGGCAACCAACAATGGCTTCTTGCCCTTGTTCTTATACTGGCCTGCCAGCTTGGCAACGGTTGTTGTCTTACCTGCACCCTGAAGGCCGCACATCATGATCACAGTAATCTCGTTGGAAGGCTTAAGCTTAAGCTCTGTAACCTCAGAGCCCATAAGAGCATCCATCTCTTCCTTTACGATCTTTATTACCATGTGACCGGGATTCAGTCCCTTAAGAACCTCCTCACCAACTGCACGTTCACTTACAGTCTTCACAAAGGACTTGACTACCTTGAAGTTAACGTCCGCCTCAAGCAAAGCTCTTTTTACTTCCTTCATGGCTTCCTTAACATCATTCTCGGTCAGTACACCTTTGCTTCTGAGCTTTTTAAATACATTTTGTAGTTTCTCACTTAAACTGTCAAAAGCCATGCTTACTCCTCTTAAAACTCATCTATGATACTACCTGATAATTTAACTATCTCTTCTATCTTTGAATCCAGTCTCTCATCTGTGTTCATCTCTTTCAGCTCATCAATACAAGCCATAACCTCTGTAAGTCTTGCAGATGCAACAGAAAACTTCTCAACAAGATGAAGCTTATCTTCGTATTCCTCCAGGATCTTATCACATCTCTTTATTATGTCATACACGCCCTGTCTGCTGATATTATTGATCTTGGCTATCTCCGAATATGACAGGTCATTGTTGACCACATCCTCATACACACTCTTCTGATGTTCGTTCAATAATTCACCATAGAAGTCATACAGCATTGACTGTCGTACTATCTTCTCCATAGCATACCACCTGTAAAGTATTTTTCCTTTACCGAAAGTGATGATACACCTTTATTCCGTATCTGTCAAGTACTTTTCCTTTACATACTGTATATCTTTGTCCATCTGCTCCCTAAGTGCCTCAAGTGAGGAGAATTTCACCTCGCCTCTCACTCTCTCAAGGAAATAAACATGGATCTCTTCCCCATATATCATCCTGTCAAACTCAAATATATTGGTCTCTATGGTTACATTACCACCAGAATTCACTGTGGGATTGCTGCCGATATTGGTGATACCCGTATATGAGCTGTGATCCTGCAGCTCAACCTTCACAGCATAAACTCCGGTTTCAGGATAAAGCTTTCCTGCTTCAGGGAGCAGATTGGCTGTAGGTATACCTATAGTTCTTCCAAGCTCCCTGCCGTGGACCACCTCACCCCTTATAAAATAAGGATGTCCCAGATAATCCGCAGCTGTATCTACATTTCCAAGCTTTATCTCTTCCCTTATCCTTGTGGCACTTATAACGTCTCCGTGGTCAGCCGCCTTACTTATGCTTATGACCTTGAAGCCATACTCACTGCCCATGGCATTAAGCATGTCCACATCTCCAAGACGGTTTCTTCCAAAATGAAAGTCCTCACCAACCACCAGATATCTCGGTGCAAGCCTGTCAACCAGTACATCCTTCACGAAATCCTCAGGCTCCATATCAGCGAATTCATCATCAAAGGGATATTCTATGAGATAGTCCACCCCCATAGAGTTTAAAACCTCTCTTTTTTCTTCCTTTGTATATATGTTCCTTAAGGATGATATATCGAATATTTTATTTTCTCTCATGTCAAATGTGAACACAACACTGCTTACACCTTCACCGGTATGTGACAGTATCTCATCTATCAAAAGCTTATGCCCCCTGTGTATACCATCGAACTTTCCCAGTGCAACGGCTGTATCTTTCAGTCTGAATCCACCTTTTTCACTTATAATCTTCAAGCTCTTATCCTCTATGTCAAAAACATTTTGTAGGCTCTGTAACACTCCTGTTCAGGATCAGCGGTATATAATGCTGTAAATTCTCCTGAGCCATCATATATCCTTACAATACTGCCGGAAAGCTCTAATCCGTTCCGGGCAGCCACTATATCCGTGAACATATCAGGTGACAGCTTATTGCCATTTGCCAGGAAACGCTGTCCTTTACTGTTCACTGTAAGAGAAGCATACTCATTTAAGAAATAATCCAGTCCGTACACATGGGAGTCAAGCTCTCCCCTGTCCCTTAGGCACTCTATCTCTCCAAGGGTAACGCTGTCTTTTATATCAAATTCTCTTACGGAGGTTCTTACTAAGGCCTCCATAACGGCTCCACATCCAAGCTTGTCTCCTATATCCCTGCACAGACTCCTGATATATGTTCCCTTGGAGCAGTGTACATCAAACATTACCTCAGCTCCATCCACCTTTATGTTATCAATGGAATATATATGCACACGCCTTGGCTGCCTCTCTATGACCTGTCCGTTTCTTGCCAGCTCATAAAGCTTCTTGCCGTTGACCTTGATTGCCGAATACATGGGCGGTATCTGATCATACTCTCCCTCATAGAACTTTACGGCACTCCTTATCTCCGCTTCACCGGGAACAGGCTCGTCACTATATGTAAGGCTCCCTGTTATGTCCTCTGTATCAGAACGTATCCCAAGCTTCATTGTACACCTGTATTTCTTATCCTTGTCAGTGAGCATTTCACTGAGCTTTGTCGCCCTGCCCAGACATACTAAAAGCACACCTTCAGCCATTGGATCCAGTGTGCCTGTATGACCGATTTTTTTCTGTTTAAGTATTCCCCGGAGCTTGGCAACCACATCTAATGAAGTGAAACCCTGTTCCTTATAAACATTAATAAATCCATCTATCATTTTTTCACCATTTAAAATTAAACACCAAGCTGCATACATATCTCAGATACGATCAGTGAAACTATCTCCCGGATATCTCCCATCATGGAAAATCCCGCGGCTCTGATATGTCCGCCGCCTCCATGGGACACGGCTATACGGCTTACGTCCACTATGCTGTTTGAACGGAGACTGACCTTATATCCGTCATCAAGCTGGTACATAAACACTGCTGTTTCTGTGCCCTCGGTGATCCTTAACTGGTCTACTATACCATCCGTATCAGCCTTTGTTGTTCCTGTCTTTTTAAAGTCTTCCTTTGACAGAACCGAAAGTGTTATCTTTCCGTCTGCATACTGTATTGCATTGCCAAGGGCAACTCCTAACAGCTTATTCTGGGCAAATGTCTTCTTATAGAAGGTTTCATCAATGACATAATATGGTCTTGCCCCCTTCTCTATAAGATCTCCTGCTACTGTCATGGCATGCTTTGTGGTGTTGCTGTGCTTAAACACACCTGTATCATGAACGATACCCAGATACAGGCACTCAGCCCCATAATAATTGATCTTGTCCGGCTCCATAAGCTTGTAAAGAGCCTCTGAAGCTGAACATGCCTCGTCATCCACATAGCACACATCAGCAAATCCGGCATTTGAAATATGATGATCCACGCACATGGTTCTTGGTGACTCATCATAATACTTCTGAAACATGCCTGTCCTGTCAAGACTGCCACAGTCACATACGATACACAGATCGTAATGGCTGTCATCTGGCTGAAACCTTACCTTGTCAGCACCGTTTAAAAATCTGAAATTGTGTGGCAGTGACTCCAGATATACCTGAACCTTCTTGTCATAATTTGCAATGATATAATTATACAATCCAAGGGTTGAACCGATACAGTCTCCGTCAGGATTTATATGTCCAAGTATAGCTATTGTCCCTGCTTCTTCTATCTCCCTAAGAAAATCATTCTTCATTCTCTATATCCTTATTAACATCATCAATCTTCTTAGACATTGTTACACCATATTCTATTGACTGATCCATAATAAATGTTATCTCCGGTGTATTTCTCAGATTAACTGAATGAGCCAGCTCACGTCTGATATAGGATGTTGCCGATATCAGACCTTCATATGTGCTCTTCACCGAATCGGCATTACCAAGTACACTGATATATGCCTTACAATACTTCAGGTCAGGAGTAACCTCAACATCCACCACTGATGTCATTGGATTGATCCTTGGATCCTTGATCTCACGACTTATGATCCTGCTGAGTTCTCTCATAACCTGCTCATTTATCCTGTTATTTTTAACGCTGTTCTTTCTCATTCTACTTTCTTGGCACCTCAACCATAATATATGCTTCAATCTGGTCTTCTTCTGCAATATCGTTAAAGTTCTCCAGTACGATACCGCACTCGAAGCCTGCCTTTACTTCCTTTACATCATCCTTAAATCTCTTAAGGGACGCGATCTTTCCTTCAAATATAAGGTTTCCTTCTCTGGTTATCCTTACACTGGCATTTCTTGTAATATTTCCGTCAAGGACATATGAACCGGCGATGATACCTACATTTGAAGCCTTATATGTCTGTCTTACCTCTGCATGACCTATTACCTTCTCCTCATATACAGGATCCAGCATACCCTTCATTGCAGACTCAATATCCTCTATAGCATTGTAGATTACTCTGTAGAGTCTTACATCAACACCCTCAGTCTCAGCCATATCCTTGGCTCTGGCATCAGGTCTTACGTTAAATCCTATAACGATGGCATTTGAAGCTGACGCAAGGATTATATCGGACTCATTTATGGCACCTACACCTGCATGTATACACTTAACTGCAACTTCTTCATTTGAAAGCTTAAGAAGACTCTGCTTAACTGCCTCAACAGAACCCTGTACATCAGCCTTGATGATGATATTGAGTTCCTTGATGTTTCCTGCCTGTATCTGGCTGTAGAGATCATCAAGAGACATTCTTGCCTTTGTATCCGCAAGCATCTTAACTCTTCCCTGTGATATATATGTCTCAGATATCTGTCTTGCTTCCTTCTCATTGTCAACTGCCATGAATATCTCTCCTGCCTCAGGAACTGTATCAAGTCCAAGTATCTGTACAGGTGTTGATGGAGTTGCCTTTGTAACTCTCTCACCTACTGAGTTGATCATGGCACGTACCTTACCATGGGATGAACCTACTGCAAGGTAATCACCTACATGAAGTGTACCCTTCTGTACAAGCATTGTGGCAACAGGACCTCTTCCCTTGTCCAGCTCAGCCTCGATAACGATACCTCTTGCCTTTCTGTCAGGGTTAGCCTTAAGCTCAAGAACCTCTGCTGTAAGAAGGATCATCTCAAGGAGATTGTCGATACCTTCCTTAGTATGTGCTGATACAGGACAGAATATTGTTGATCCGCCCCAGTCCTCAGGGATAAGCTCATACTCTGTAAGCTCCTGTTTTACTCTCTCGATATTGGCACTTTCCTTATCTATCTTGTTGATGGCAACGATTATCTCGATACCGGCAGCCTTTGCATGGTTTATAGCCTCTACTGTCTGTGGCATTACACCGTCATCGGCAGCTACCACAAGGATTGCTATATCAGTACTCTGGGCACCTCGCATTCTCATGGCAGTGAAGGCTTCATGTCCCGGTGTATCAAGGAAGGTGATGGTCTGTCCGTTGATATTAACTACCGAAGCACCGATAGCCTGGGTGATTCCGCCTGCCTCACTCCTTGTAACATTTGTCTCTCTGATGGCGTCAAGAAGTGATGTCTTACCATGATCTACATGACCCATAACACATACAACAGGTGGTCTTGGAACCATATCCTTCTCGTCTTCCTCGTCCTCCTTAAGAAGCTCCTCGATAACGTCAACCTTCTCTTCTTCCTCTGCTATACAGTTATACTCAAGAGCGATCTCTGAAGCTGAGTCGAAATCAAGCTCAGAATTAACATTAACCATCTTTCCTGCAAGAAACAGCTTCTTTATAAGAGCATTTACAGGAGTTTTAAGTGCATCCGCCAGCTCCTTGATGGTAACCACCTCAGGAAGTGTGATGGATCTGATGGTATCCTCAGCCTCCACCGGTTCCTTAACAGGTTCATGCTTAACAGGCTTATTCTTTACATTCTTGGCAAGTCTGCTGATATCAGCCTCCACCTCAAGCTCGCTCTTTCTGTTGCCCTTTCTAGGCTTATTCTTATCTCTGTTATAGTTATCTCTGTTCTGGCTCTTAAGATCTCTGCCCGGAACCTCCTTGGCATCGAAATCCTTTCTGTCATTGCCCTTAAACTTTCTTCTCTGTGGTGTTGGCTGATCATCATCATCCTTGCCGAAGGCAGGACTCATGCCACCGTTTCTTCCGTAATTGTTGTTGGAGAAACGATTGTCTCTTGAACCTCCGAACCTGTTCCTGTCACTGCCGTCACCGTTATTATATCTTCTGTCACCGTTTGGTCTGTCACCATTGTTATATCTTGGTCTGTCGCCGTTTGGTCTGTCACCGTTATTATATCTTGGTCTGTCGCCGTTTGATCTGTCACCGTTGGATCTGTCATTGTTATATCTTGGTCTGTCACCGTTGGATCTGTCATTATTCACAAATCTTACTCTTTCTCCTGACTTCTGTCTGTCCATGCTTCTTGCCTTATCATCACTTACAAACTTTGTATGTCCATCAGCCTTATTGTTAAAACGTGGCTTCTCTGCTTCCTTTGTATCCCTGGCAGGCTTTACTGTCTCTTTTGTATCCTTCACTACCCTGTTGTCCTTCACTTCCGTCTTTTTATCAGTCTCTGCCTTTGGTGCTGTCTCCTGCTTTGGTGCAGGATCAGACTTTCCATAGAACTTCTTAACATATGCAATCATATCATCATCTACTGCTGACATATGACTTTTCACGTTTATTCCTCTTCTTGCAAGGGTTTCTTTTATATCGTTATTTGAAATATTTAATTCCTTAGCCAGTTCATGTACTCTCATTTTTGCCAAAAGTTACGCCTCCATATTCTCATTTATGCTAATGTAATTGATGATCTGATCTGCAAATCCCTTGTCAAGGACTGCCACTGAGGTTCTCATCTCCTTACCGATAAACCTGCCCAGACTGTCTTTATCGCCATATTCGTAGTATGGGATATTATAATAATTACATTTCTGATCAAATAGTTTCTTTGTATTTTTTGAAGCATCCTTAGCTACGATAACTATATATGCCTTGTTGTCCTTCACTGCACTCTCTACACTGAAATTCCCGCTGGTGAGTCTTCCCGCCTTGGCACACAAAGAAAGCAGCGAATAAACTCTATCCTTCAAGCTCTATCAACTCCTTATTCAATTTGTCATATACTTCTTCAGGAATTGCCATTTTAAAGGATCTCGAAAGACCATTATTCCTGATAGCCTTCTTAAGGCAGTCAGCTTTTCTGCAAATATATGCGCCTCTTCCGTTCAGTCTTCCTGTAGCGTCTATGGTGAAGTTGTCCTTATTATCCTTCACAATCCTGATAAGCAGGTTCTTCGGAGCCATTTCGCCACATCCAAGACATTGCCTGAGAGGTATTTTTTTTGCCATACGATCACTTCCTTCTTTAACATATACAGTCAATCACAGCTTATGAGTATCTCAGATCTGTCCTACTCCTCTTCAGGAGCAGTCTCCTCTGAAACAGCGTCATCATAAACCGGCTCTGTCTCTTCATAAGCATCTTCTTTGTCAGAAGCAGTCTCTTCGTCGTATCTCTCATCATTATCATCATCTGAGAAATATCCCATCTCCTCTGCCTGTGACTCACTCTTTATATCTATCTTATAGCCTGTAAGCTTGGCTGCAAGTCTTGCATTCTGTCCCTTTTTACCTATGGCCAGTGAAAGCTGGAAATCAGGAACAACTACAAATGCACTCTTCTCCTCAAGATCAACATCTACAGATATAACCTCTGATGGGCTTAATGCATTCTTTATAAATATTGCAGGATTCTCGTCCCAACAGATGATGTCGATCTTCTCACCATTTAAGTCTTCAACTACATTGTTTACTCTGCTTCCGTTCACACCTACACATGCTCCTACAGGATCAACATTAGGATCCTTTGACCATACGGCGATCTTTGATCTTGAGCCTGCCTCACGGCATGAATTCTTAATAACAACTGTTCCATCCGCAAGTTCTGAAACTTCCTTCTCAAACAGTCTCTTAACAAGATCAGGATGAGTTCTTGAAACTGATATCTTAGGTCCTCTTGAGCTCTTTCTTACCTCTGTTACATATAACTTGATCCTGTCACCTCTCTCGTAGGTCTCACCGGGAACCATCTCAGTATCCTTTAATATTGCCTCAGTCTTATCATCAAGGCTTACATTTATGTTATTACCAATATATCTCTGTACAATACCTGTTACTATGTCCTTCTCCTTTGTCTGGAAGTGGTCATATATGGCATCTCTCTCTCCCTCGTTGATGGCCTGTACGATTACATTTCTTGCTCTCTGGGCAGCTATTCTTCCGAATGCCTTTGTTGTTATCTCCTTGGTAACTACATCACCAAGATCATAAGAAGGATCTATAAGCTTAGCCTGCTCAATGGAAATCTGGGTTGCGAAGTCCTCTACATCCGCTACAACCTCTTTCTTGGCATAGACATGAAACTCTCCTGTTTCCCTATCCATAACAACATCAATATTCTCATCAGCACCAAAGTCCTTCTTGCATGCTACCTTAAGAGATCTTTCAATAGCGTCCAACAGACTCTCCTTGCTGACATTTTTCTCCTTTTCCAATTGATTTAAAGCTTCAATAATTTCTGACACTTTTCTTTCCTCCTGTTTAATATGTAAATTATACAAATGCTAATCTGATCATAGATATATCTTTTCTTGCAATAACTATATCTTCGTCATCAATGGTTATGGTTATACTCTCTTCATCATATGCTGTAAGAATACCTTCAAATTCTTTAAAGCCATTAATTTTGACAAATGTCTTGACCTCCACCAGCTTACCAATGCTTCTGGCGAAATCCTTTTCCTTTTTTAAAGGTCTTGTAAGTCCCGGAGAACTTACCTCAAGTATATATGCATCATCAATGTAATCCTCTACATCAAGGATATCGCTCATGGCTCTGTTGACGATCTCACAGTCTCCTATTGTTATTCCGCCTTCCTTGTCAGCATAGATCCTCAGATAATAATCACTTCCCTCTTTGACGTACTCAACATCAACAAGCTCCAGATTATTCTTCTCGATGATCGGTGTAACAAGCTCACAGGTCTTAGCTTCAATATCTGCCTTCTTCGTAGTAAAACCACCTTTCTTAACTATATAATATAATGAAAAGAGTGAACCGACGGTTCACTCTTTAATAGTATCTTATTCAACTGTCACGAAACATTATAGCACTTAAAAATATAATTGCAAGACAGTTTTTTCAGTTATTTCCTTATTTTACGGATATTTGCCCTTTTTTTGGGCATTTTCTGCTTTTATATCCCTTTTTATCTCTTTCTTCTCTTATCCTCTTTTATATAACGTTCAAGAATCTTATTTGCATGCTTATCATCAAGGACATATCTGTTCTCCACCGCACTCTTCACCATATCATCCAGTGCCATCTCTCTTAAGGTACGATCACTGATGTAGTAGTCTGCCTGTTCTTTCATGTACGCCATCTTTCTTGTGAGGGGGCCGAACTCCTGTGGGATAGCACGCTCCACCAGCTTTTTTACCTCCTTGGACACACTTGGACTGCAGCCTCCGGTGGTTATGCCCAGAACCAGCTCGTCCCTGTATATGACTCCCGGAAAGAGAAAGCTACTCAATGCCGGATTATCCGCCACATTTACAGGTATGTTCCTGTCAAGGCAGTACCTTCCTATCTTGTCATTTACCTCCGGTCTGTTAGTGGCAGCCACAACCATATAGGCATTATCAAGTACATCCAGTGTAAGGTTCATCTCATGAACACTTATTCCCCTGATGGCCTTAAGCTCATCACATACCCTTGGGGCAATGACCGCTATCCTGCATCCGAAGTTAATAAGGGAATATACCTTTTTAAGGGCAGTATTGCCGCCGCCAAGGACTATTATCTTCTCGTCTTCAATATTTACAAACATGGGAAAAAAAGGCATTATAAATTCCTCCTGCAGTTATTTTTAGTTTATATTAAGCGTCTGTACCGTTAAAATGCCAGTTTTTCATATAAGCCCTGCACATTCTTCGGTATCATATTCTTCATTATAACATATAATACATAGATAATACATATTGGTGAATATTATATGAATGAATCTTCAACATTAAGGATTGAGCTTTTAGACCGGACCCTCTACGTCCCGGTGTCAGATGCCATCATAAAGATATATGACGTATCAGGCACTGATAATCTTTTATTTGAAACCACCACCGATGAAAATGGTGTTGCCGAGGTATCTGATATTCCAACCCCGGACAAGAGCTTAAGTGAAGCTCCATCAGATAAACAGCCCTACTCTCTCTATAATCTGGAAGTCACCGCGGATGGATATGTAACCTTTATTATATCAGGAGTACAGATGTTTTCCGATGTGAAGGCTATCCAACAGGTTCCCATGATCCCCTCGGACGGAACCGATACTCCCGCCCCTGTGGTCATCGACGCCCATACTCTCTGGAAGCAGTATCCACCAAAGATTGCTGAAAATGAAGTAAAGGATATAAGTGAGACCGGAGAGATCGTATTGAGCCGTGTAGTCATCCCCGAGACCATTGTGGTACATGATGGTGCACCTACAGACAATACTGCCCAAAATTATTATGTTCCCTATAAAACCTATATTAAGAATGTTGCTTCAAACGAGATCTACTCCACCTGGCCGGAGGCTGCCATAACCGCAAATATCCTTGCCATAATGTCATTTACCTTAAACAGGGTATATACTGAGTGGTACAGAAGCCGCGGCTATGATTTCACCATAACCAGCAACACCGCCTATGACCAGAAATGGATATACGGCAAGACCATCTATACCAATATATCAAATATTGTGGATTCTATATTTTCAAATTACCTCTCAAAGCCAAACGTAAAGCAGCCCCTCTTCACCCAGTACTGCGACGGCAAGAGGGTGAACTGTCCTAACTGGATGTCCCAGTGGGGTTCAAGGGATCTGGCTGTCCGGGGCTTAAGTGCCATAGAAATCCTCAGATACTACTACGGCAATGAGATCTATATAAACAGCACAGAGCAGATATCGGGAATACCTTATTCCTATCCCGGTTCTCCCTTAAGCAACGGTTCAAAAGGTGAAAAGGTCACTGAGCTGCAACGTCAGCTTATAAGGATACGACAGAATTATCCGGCTCTGCCCGCTCTTACTGCCGACGGCATATATGGTCCTGCCACAGAGAATGCCGTAAGCTCCTTCCAGCGTATATTCGACCTTCCTGTAACGGGAATAACCGATTACGCCACCTGGTACAAAGTCTCACAGATATATGTGGGCGTCACTAAGATTGCAGAGACCTTCTAGCATATTTCTTTCTGACATGCCTCATGGCACATATATAACAAATGGCGAGAGCTATTATTACAATTATCCAGCTTACAGTATATGTTAAGTACAGAGAAATCACTGTGTGGAATTGTGGCTGCCTGAAGAAGGTGAATATCCATAGAAGTCTTACGCCGCATATTCCCACAAGGGAAACTATGGTTGGAAGTATGGCGTATCCCATGCCTCTTAAGGATCCCACCAGCACATCCATCATTCCGCACAGTGCATAAGTTCTCGATATGACTCCCAGTCTGTCCATTCCGGCAGCTACCACAGCACTACTGTCAGTGTATATGTACAATAATTTATCGCCAAGCAGATAAGCTGCATTTCCCATAATAATTCCTGTAACAGTAACACAGATCTCCGCTGTTATAAGTATCTTTCTTATCCTGTCAAACTTAGCTGCTCCCATATTCTGCCCTGTAAATGACACCGTTGCCTGATGGAAGGCATTCATGGACATATATACAAAGCCCTCTATATTGGCTGCGGCAGAGCTTCCTGCCAGCACTGTCTCTCCAAATGAATTGACTGAGGACTGGATTATTACATTTGAAATTGAGAATATAACCCCCTGAAAGCTGGCGGGAAGTCCCACCTTAAGTATCTTAGAGAATATATTCCAGTTTATACCTATAGCCTTTATCTTTAATCTTATGGATCCCTCAGACCTTACAAGACATATCACAATAAGTACCGCAGATATGGTCTGGGATATTATGGTGGCATATGCAACACCTGCCACTCCAAGATCAAAGCATATTACAAATAAAAGGTTCAGCAGTACATTTATGACACCGGCAGCCAGAAGGAAGTAAAGAGGTCTTTTGGTGTCCCCCACTGCCCGAAGTATTGCACTTCCAAAGTTATATATCATGGTACTGGTCATTCCCACGAAATAGATTCTCAGATATGTGGCGGCAAGGGGCAGCACCTTCTCCGGTGTGCTCATCCACTCAAGTATCTGCCTTGTAAATATACAGCCTATAGCTGTTATTATGATTCCGCTGACAATACTTAATGCCATAGCTGTGTGAACTGTCCTGCTTACATTTTCATCGTTCTTTGAGCCTATATTATGGGCACATACTACATTTGCACCTACAGACAGTCCCACAAAGAAATTAACCAGCAGATTTATAAGGGCAGTATTGGAGCCAACGGCAGCCAGCGCATTATCTCCGCACCAATTTCCCACTACAACTATATCGGCAGCATTAAACAGGAGCTGCAATATACTGGAGAACATAAGCGGCACGGTAAACCTTAACAGCTTGGAAAGGATGGGGCCGTTACACATATCAAGTTCATATTTCTTACTCATAATCTTATCCTTCTTACTATCCAACCAAATTAAACTCATCAAGCAGAAATAAAACATGCTTTGCAAGTTTTATCCGCTGATTAGTAGTCGCCAAATGCAACATGTTTGCATATGGCACTTTCCTTATTACATAAGAAAAAGGTCGGATAATGTTATCCGACCTTTTAGCAGTTCGTAGGGGAATCGAACCCCTGTTTTCGCCGTGAGAGGGCGACGTCTTA
>OLOX01000941.1_pt1 | contig 29403 bp, 30 predicted proteins | sample 1672091 | NCBI WGS metagenome assembly OLOX01 (sample SAMEA3136644, study PRJEB25190) | human gut metagenome | reverse complement strand
GGCTGGTAGATCCATTGCCCTTGTGGGACCGTCGGGAAGTGGAAAGACGACGATCTGTTCCCTGCTTCCAAGATTTTATGATGTGACCGGAGGTGTGATCACGATCGACGGGCAGGATGTAAGAAAGCTGACACTGGAAAGTCTGAGAAGCCAGATCGGACTGGTACAGCAGGATGTCTATCTGTTCTGTGGATCGATCAGGGAAAATATTGCTTATGGAAAACCGGGGGCATCGATGGAAGAAATTATCGATGCGGCGAAGAAGGCAAATATCCATGAATTTATCATGTCCCTGCCGGATGGATATGACAGCTTTGTAGGAGAACGAGGAACCCGTCTGTCGGGTGGACAGAAGCAGAGGATTTCGATTGCAAGAGTATTTCTTAAGACCCCGCCGATATTGATTTTGGACGAGGCGACCAGTGCGCTTGACAATGAGAGTGAGCGCTGGATCCAGCAGAGCCTGGAAGAGCTTGCGAAGAACCGGACCACGATCACGATCGCACACCGGCTTTCTACGATCCGCAATGCGGATGAGATTCTTGTGGTTGCAAATAATGGAATCGCTGAACGGGGAAATCATGATGAATTGCTTGAGCAGGGTGGAATTTATGCGCATTATTATGAGATGTCATAATAGTAAGTGAGAAAATCAAAATAAGTAAACAAAAAAGCTTCTTTTCAGAAAAACAGGAGGGCCGTTTCTGAAAAAGAAGCTTTTTATATCGTAAAATTGTAAGCAGTGTGTGCTGGTCTATATTTGCAAAACATTACACAGCTTAATCACACATATGGCAGGCTGCGCATGCAGACGGTGTCGTTGCGCATCCGCCGAGAGCTGTCTCCCGAAGCTCTGCCGGAAGACGCTTTCCTACAGTGTACACCGCTTCCAGCATTTCATCGAATGGAATCAGCTGGCGTACTCCGGAAAGGGCGATCTCTGCAGCGATCGTTGCATTTGCCACACCGGCAGCATTACGGTTCTGGCAAGGATATTCGACCAGCCCGCCGACCGGATCGCAGACCAGACCGAGCATATTCATAAGAACAGTGGATGCTGCGGCAAGGGATTGTTCCGGGGATCCGCCCATCAGTTCAACGGTTGCAGATGCCGCCATTGCAGATGCGATTCCGACTTCTGCCTGACATCCACCGACTGCTCCGGCGACAGTTGCATTGCGCATAGCAAGATAACCGATCGCGCTGGCATTATAAAGTCCCTGCTTGATCTGTTCATCGGAAAGATCATAGGTTTCCTGGAGAGCAAGCAGAAGTCCCGGAACGATACCGGCAGATCCGGCAGTCGGGGAAGCTACGATCACACCCATGGAAGCATTGGTTTCCAGAGTTGCCATCGCGTAAATGACAGCTCTTTCCAGAAGATCTCCGCAAAGACCTTTTCCGGTATCTTTGTGATCTGAGATCTTTTTTGCTTCGCCACCGATCAGTCCACCCATGGATTTGACCGGGGTATGGATCGGAGTAGAAGCGGCTGATTTCATAATCTCAAGAACACGGTCCATTTTGCGGTTTGTCTCTTCCGGATCCTGTTCTCCCTCTGTGAGCTCTCTCTGAAGCATCACAGCAGAAATTGAAAGGCCTTGTTCCTGACAGACTTTTAATAATTCTTTTGCATTTCTAAAATCCATAATCTGTATTCTCCTTCCAATTACATCTGAACAACCATAACGTTGTATATATTTTTGTTTCTTCTGATTGTATCTGCGATATCTTCCGGTACCAGATCATCGGATTCTACGATGGTATAAGCGGTATTTCCTTTGGATTCGCGGAACAGACGCATGAATGCGATATTGATTCCAAGTTCGCTGAGGCATTTGGTAATGTAAGCAACAACGCCCGGTGCATCTTTCTGGACGACGACGATCGAGCTGTATTCTCCGGTAAAATCAACCTCCACACCATTGATCCGGCACAGGCGGGCTTTTCCGCCACCGAGAGATTCTCCGCGGATCGTCATCTCCTGATCTTCTTCATTTATCATCAGGATATCGACGGTATTCGGGTGTACGTCGGTTTCTACGTTGTTCGGAATGAAAGAATATTCGATTCCGTTGTCTGTCGCGATCTGGAAGGAATCGCGGATGCGCACGTCATCGGTGGCAAATCCCATAATACCGCCGAGAAGAGCACGGTCCGTACCATGACCGTGATAGGTTTTGGCAAAAGATCCATAAAGGGTAAATTCTACTTTTTTAAGAGAACCGGTGAGAAGCTTTCTTGCAAGCAGAGCGATTCTGGCAGCTCCCGCAGTATGGGAGCTTGATGGTCCGATCATATTCGGTCCCATGACATCAAAAACACTGATAAAGGACATAGTAAACCTCCTGTAAAATAATTGTTTTACGTAAGTAAAAAGGATTGACGTCTTATTAGTTATATTGTACCATCAACTTATGAGTGAAACAAATTCATAGATTTTATGAAGACGTTGAAAATTTTTCATAATGGAGTCAGAAGATGGAATTACGTCAATTACAGACTTTTATACAGATCGCGCAGATGCAGAGTTTTTCCAGAACGGCAGAGATGCTGGGGTATTCGCAGTCGGCAGTGACGGTTCAGATCCGCCAGCTGGAAAACGAACTTGGGAAAAGGCTGTTCGACAGGACAGGAAAGAAAGTGGTGCTTACCCCGCAGGGGGAAGAATTTCTGGAGCATGCCAACCGGATCCTTTATGATGTTCATCAGGCGAAAGCATCCATGAATGATACGGATGAATTGAAAAACCCACTTCACATTGGGACGATCGAGTCTCTGTGTACGGTGAAATTTCCAAAGATCATAAGGAAATTCAGGGAACAGTATCCCAGGGTTTCTATCCGGATCACGGTAGATTCTCCGGAAAAGCTGATCCAGATGATGGAACATAATGAACTGGATCTGATCTATATTCTGGATACACCAAGATGGGACAGCAACTGGATCAAGGTGATGGAGAAGGCAGAACCGGTTATGTTTGTGACATCAGTCAGTCACCGGCTGGCAAAAGAAAGAAATTTATTGCTTGATGATCTGCTGAAAGAGTCTTTTTATCTTACAGAGCGCAATGCCAATTACAGGCAGGCACTTGATGGTCAGCTGGCGTTAAGAAGAAAAGAGCTTTCTCCGATGCTGGAGATCAGTGATACTGCATTTATCAAAAAAATGCTGATGCGTGGGGGAGGCGTTTCATTCCTGCCACGTTTTGCAGTAGAAGATGATATTGAGAAAAAGAAACTCACACTTTTGGATGTGAAAGATATAGAAATTACGATGTATCGTCAGATTTTCTATCATAAAAATAAGTTCAAGACAAAAGAGATGGAGAAATTTGCAGAGTTTGCACTGGAGGACAACTAAAAGAAAATACGGCTATGGATAAGAAAAATACTGATTTTGGCTTGGATGTATTACGAAAATTTATCTGAAGAGCAGGGAGAGCATAATATTTTCTACGTCATCTTGCGAAGTCTCAAAAAAGGATTTATACTAAAAATTAGCAGAAAATCATAAGAGGAAAGAAGGAAATAAAAGATGGAAAATTTCACATTTTATGCACCGACTTATTTTGCTTTTGGTAAGGATACAGAAAATGATACCGGAAAGTATGTAAAACGTTTTGGCGGCAGTCGTGTACTGCTCCATTATGGCGGAGGTTCTGTCATTCGTTCCGGACTTTTGGACCGTGTTAAAAAATCTCTGGACGGGGAAGGAATTTCTTATGTAGAATTAGGAGGCGTAAAGCCAAATCCGAGAAGTGGTCTTGTATATGAAGGAATCGATCTGTGCCGGAAAGAAAAAGTAGATTTTGTACTGGCAGTCGGAGGCGGAAGTACAATTGATTCCGCAAAGGCAATTGCGGCAGGTGCAGTATACGATGGAGATTTCTGGGATTATTATGAAGGAAAGCTCGTCGAGGAAGCACTTCCGATCGGAACAGTTATTACGATTTCAGCTGCAGGAAGTGAAGGATCACCGGACTCTGTTATTACAAAAGAAGAAGGAATGTTCAAAAGAGGGGCAACCGGAGAAGCATTCCGTCCGAAATTCACGATCATGAACCCGGCACTTACACAGACACTTCCGGCATATCAGACAGCTTGCGGAATTACAGATATTATGGCACATCTGTATGAGCGTTATCTGACCAATACCGAAGAAGTAGAAGTGACAGACCGTATGATCGAAGGGCTTCTTCTGACGATGATCCATGAAGGACCGAGAGTCATTGCAGACCCGGATAATTATCAGGCAAGAGCCAACATTATGTGGGCAGGTATGATGGCACACAATAATTCCTGCGGAGTAGGACGTACACAGGACTGGACAAGCCATAACATCGAGCACGAATTATCTGCACTATATGACTGCGCGCACGGTGCAGGGCTTGCGGTTGTTATGCCGGCTGTATTTACTTATACACTGGAACACAATGTGATGCGTTTTGCACAGGCTGCAGTCCGTGTCTGGGGCTGTCAGATGGATTTTGCAGATCCAAAGAGAACGGCACTGGAAGGAATTGAGGCACTTCGAAACTTTTTAATTTCGATTGGGATGCCAAAGAATTTTGCAGAGCTTGGAGCCAAAGAAGAAGATATTGAAAAGCTGGCACATACCTGCTGTTATGGAGATGTAAATACTGGTACAGTGGAAGGATTTGCAACTCTTGATCAGAAAGATGTGGAAAATATTTATAAACTGATGGTATTTTAGAAAAAGAAATATCGGAAAACAGGAAATTTGGAAGAGGGAGTGTGTGACTTAAACTCAAGTCATACACTCCCTCTCTTTGAAACGTCTATTTTCCAACAGGCTATGCATTTTCATAAATCGGTTCGAAATCATCTGCGCCGTGTCCACAGAGCGGGCAGGTGAATTCTTCCGGAAGATTGCTTCCTTCGTATACATAATTGCAGATCTTACAGCGCCATCCGATAATCTTCTTATCCTCTTTTTTCTGTTCTGGTTTTGGCTTTACATGTGCCTGATAATCTGCGTAAGTCAGAGGCGGATTGTCACTTAAAAGTTTCGCATCGGTTACTTCAGCAATAAAAAGGGTATGTGTTCCAAGATCCTGTCTGGAAACTACTTTTGCGCTGAGAACAGAACAAGTCTGCCATCCGAGGTAAGGAACTGCATTTTCATCTGCAGGTGCAGTGATATTTGCGAATTTATCAACATCTCTGCCGGACTGGAAACCGAAATGCCGGATCGTTTCAAAAGAGCAGGTCTGGTCAAGCAGGCTTAACGTAAAAATGCCGCTCTCTTTGATCAGATCACAGGTATAGTTGCTATTCAGCACAGAGATTGCGATCCGTACCGGATTATTCGCAACCTGGATGCAGGTGTTGGTAATACATCCGTTTACTACATTCCCAGAGCGTGTTGCAAGCATAAATACTCCATAAGATAAATTGTAAAGTGCTTTTTTATCCATATAACATTCCTCCTGACTTTCAAAACTTGATAATAATAATTATTCCATGCGTCTTTTTCTTTTAATGTAAACTGTTGTTCCGAGTACACCTACGCCACCGGCACATAATATTGCAAGCCAAAGTACGAGATTGCTATAATCACGCGTTTGTGGACTTGTTGTATCCTCGGCGCTCTCCGGCTTTACAGAATTAGTTTTGTTTACTTCTGTTGGCATTGTCTGCCCCGAAGCGACTTTACTTGCTATTGCATAGTTGGAAAAACTTGATGTTTTAAATGTGATGGTATTTGTTTCAGCATTACATACAGCTGGTATTATTTCGTAAGTTCCATCATGTTTTTCATGAACTATAACAACTTCATTTCCATTTACTCCTTTTTCAAGTTGAAGTGTAATTGTTGCTTCATTATTTAATTCTTTTAATTCATTTGACCAAACATCGGTTTCTGAACCTTTATATATAACCTGATCTAATTTAATATCTAAAAATGAGGAAATTTCATAGCCATTTGCTGTTTCTTCAAAATTAGTTAATTGCTCATTTGATAATGTAACATCACCTACCGATAGAACTACAGAACCTGAATTAATTTCTTTTCCACCAAGTTCTGTCGTTCCGTCTTTTACCTTATCGGAAGAACTGTGCACCCTATCTGCCACTGGAGTGAAGTGTGCACCCAGATGAGCATTGCCATTACCGTCGTAATGATATTTAATATCATTAAATTGGTCACCGTCATTGGCATTGACCATTTGTGAAAGATATTCCTGCAAATATTCGTTCCGTTCTTCTATGTCAATTGTACGAAAGGCAGCTTGAAAATCTCTATTCCCAAAAGAATCAATAATTGTTTCGTGCATATTCATAGCTATCATCACATGTAATTGTATCAGGTGTTTTTTTAGAACTCTGCATATATTACAGGGTCAGTCGAACCAAAATCCCTAAACTGAAATGGATTTGCGCTACTCAAAAACTTTCTGCTTTTATTCCTCACCCACATACATATGGGTCATCACAAAATTCTCGAAAATACTTTGTTCACAATTCACAATGCCTTTTGATATTTCTTCGTATTCACATGAATCTTGAGCTTACCCGGAAAGAATTCAGGGTCAGCAAAGTCATCAATCATATGCCAGCGTTTCACATTATTGCGGGCATAGCAATATGTACACCCCACTGTACATCCGATGACGAGATTCATGTTCTGAATCTGATCTTTGATACAAATACTCATGATTTCTGCCACTCCTCAAGATTCTTTCTGATACGGTCGAGGCATTCCTCAAACCGGGTAATTTCTTCCTCTGAAAAACCTTTGTAGTAAATACTGCCCATTTTATCAGATACAGAATCGTATTCGTCCTTTAATGCATGTGCTTTTTCAGTCAGAAACAGGAGTGTTTTCCTTTTGTCTGTTTCAGACTGAACACGTCTTATCAGCCCTTGATTTTCCATTCTTTCCAGCATCGTAGTAAGAGAAGTTATGGCTAATCCACATTTAATCGAGAGTGACCTGATTGAGATTCCATCTTCCTGCCACAGTACATAAAGAATACGCCCTTGGGCTCCGTTAAACGCATCAATATTCTTTTCGCTGAGAATCTTCTCAAAGATTCGATCTCCAAGTTGTTTTATTTTGGTAACAAGAAATCCGCCATTCATTTTCATACAAAAACTCCTATATAGTATTTTATCAAATAATACTATATAGGAGTTTTGCTGTCAACAGTTTGTATGTCTAAGTAGAAGTAAATTCCGATTTCTCAGTTTCAAAAACTGGAAATTATAAACATCTTTGCAAATATACCATATCTATTAACTGTACACCACACTCATAAATTGGGTGGTCATAATTGTCCGTAAAGAAATTCGGAATATTGTGAGATCGGACAAATCCGCATTTTTCATAAAACGGTACAGTCAACGGGCTGTCACCTGTTCCAACCTGCAAAATAGAATATTCATCTGCATATTTACTTGCAAGGAAGTCAATCAATGCTTTCCCATAGCCCTGTCCTTGATTCTGAGGATCAACTGCAATATTTTTAATTTCAAGTATTCCATTATCTTCATCAGTAACGACACATTCAGCTTTTACATTACCATCTTCAAGTACATACATAGTACCTTTTTCAAGATAGTGATCAATCATATTTTCCTGCTCATCAGCTAATAACAATAATGCTATAAATTGCTTTTTATTCTCATTCACTTCTCGGATTTTCATATTTATTACTCCGTCAAACTGGAATTTAGTGTTTAGAACGTCGAACAATAAAGTAAATCAACCACTCTATGACTAATACACCGAGATAAAAAATTCCCCATACAGCAAAACGAATCAGCTTTGCTTCTAGTGTCTGTACAGCACCGTGTTCATCACTTATTTATACACGTTTGTAAATAATTGGATCATCGTATCCAAAAGTCCGCTTTCCGTTAACTTCCATAATTTCAGATACTTCCAAACAACTATCAGAAAACTTTTCCCAAAGCTTAAATGTCATTACTGGTGAAAACTGACTTGTGCTGCCTCCCTCCCAGATGCCATCATTTTCATGATAAAGTGCCGGAGTAAACTTTTTAGATTTTTTCAGTTCACTATAATCAATATTTTTCATAGAATCATATGAGAATGTATTTTTGTCTTCTCCTTCCGGAATCTCATAGGAGGAAAGTAAAATTCCATCTTCATTTTCTGTAATAAGGAAAAGGTGCGGAGATGCATGACGGTTACCATTGGTCTCATAGTAACTTTCTTCAACAACAAATTTTCCATTGAAATCATGAGGAATATTATTTATTTTGTCATTGCAGACTGTATTTACATGCTTAGCATAAGGATATATTTTTCCTGTTGCCTGCATCATATTAAACTGCTCTTTGTTATCAAAACATCCCGTCATCATACCAATAAAATTATCAAGTTTCATCATTTTATTTTACCTCCACAAATTCCGATTGTTCGAGCTTTTCAAATACCAACGTACTTAATTCTGTTCAATAAGTGATTTATAGTAGTTACCAAAGTCAGCAAGTGAATTAACAATTGGAAGCATTTTTGTTCCGAGTTCCGTTAATCCGTATTCAACGCTCGGTGGCTGCTCATGGTAATCGTGGCAATATGCCAGTCCATCACTCATCATTTGCCTTAAACTATCTGTCAAAACCTTTTTTGAGTATTTTGACCCATTTAGGTCTATTTTGAAGCAGACCTTGTTTATTATTTGTCCGCCTTTTTCTCCTGCGCACGGGCATAGACGTTTTCTGCCAGATTCTCCCGGTCGTGGGGGCGGAAGTGGAGGAACACCAGGGCGGCCACGGCGGCCACGCAGCCCACGGCGGCCAGGACCTGGCTCACCCGGAAGGAACCCCAGTACAGGCTGTCCATCCGCAGGCCCTCGATCATGGCCCGGCCCAGGCCGTACCAGGCGCAGTAGCCCAGGGTGATCTGTCCGTCATAGGCCCGCTTGGGATACAGGAAGTGCAGGATCAGGAAGCCCGTAAAATTCCACAGGCTTTCGTACAGGAAGGTGGGGTGGTAGTATTCCCACTGGCCCGTCACCGTATTGTACAGGCCCATGCGGGAGAAGGCCATGGTAGGCGCGCCGAAGGCCTCCCGGTTGAAGAAGTTGCCCCAGCGGCCCACAAACTGGCCGATGAGGAAGCCCATAACCACCAGGTCCAGCAATGCGGGCAGGGCGCATTTTTTAATGCGGCAATAGATGGCAACGCCTACAAAGGCTCCGATGACTGCACCGTAGATGGCAAGACCGCCGTTCCAGATGTACAGCACGGAAATGGGATTGTCGGCGTAGTCCGCCCAGCTGAACACGCAGTAATAAATTCTGGCGCAGATGACGGCAAAGGGCGTGATCCAGAGGATGCCGTCGAGAATGTCGTCCTCGGTCAGCCCGGCCCGCTTGCTGCGGCGACTGCAATAGACCCCGGCCAACAGCAGGCCAAAGGCAATGACCACGCCGTACAGGTGGATGGTCAGGGGCCCGATATTGAAGTACCGGATGGGATCGATCTCAATTCCCAGCAACGGGAACGAGATTGTGGAATAGTTGGCAGGATTTAGCATGATTCTTCTCCTCCTTGGACGGGCCGGATCACCGACAGGCAGGCGTTCTCCGCCCGGACGGTTTCTTTTAGAAAAGCAGTCACGTCCTCTTTCTGTATAGTATCATAGATTTCCGGGAATCGGAAATAGTCAAAATCGCTGAAATGATAGGCACAGACCCGGAAGCAGGTGGCGTCGAAAGAATCCAGCCCTTTGACCCGGCGGCCAAAGGCGCTGCGTTTCATCCGCCGGAAGCTCTCCTCAGAGAGCCCGGAGAAGGCCTCCGCCCCGGCCAGCACCGCAGAGCGGACCTGCTCCGGCACATAGCTGTCGCCGCCGCAGGTGAGCATGGCGCAGCCGTCAATGGTCTCGAAGCCCCCGCCGAAGGAGCTGTCGATGCTGCCCTCGTCATAGAGCTTCAGATACAGCTCGGAGCTTTCCCCGAACAGAGCCTCGGCGGCCAGGTCCGCCAGAAATTCCAGGCGGATGGCCTCATCCCCCAAACCCGGGGGCGGACAGCGGAAGGCCAGGGTGAAGGTGGGCATGGCCACCTCCATCGTATCCTCCACCTCCGCCAGGGGGATTTCCGGAGGCTCGTCCCAGTCGCGGAGCTTTTCGCCCACCTCCCGGGGCGCATCTCCCAGCAGCTCCCGTGCAATTTTTTCCACGGTTTCCGGGTCAACGTCGCCCATAACGCAGAGCATCATATTGCCGGGAGTGTAGAAGGCCCGGTGGCACAGCGTCAGATTTTCGGGGGTGATCTCCCGGATGGTCTGGGAGGTGCCGAGAATGGGCTCCCGGATGGGGTGGCGGGCATACATGGCCCGGGCCAGATTCTCAAAAACCACGCTGTCCGCAGCGTCCAGGTTCATGCCGATCTCCTGGTCGATAATGCCCCGCTCCTTTTCTACGCTTTCCTCCGTGAAATAGGGAGTGCTGACAAATTCCAGCAAAAGGCGCAGGCATTGCTCAAAATGGTCCGTGCAGGAGAAATAATAGGCGGTCATGTCGTAGCTGGTAAAGGCATTGCTGCTTGCCCCCAGGGCCGCAAACTCTGCGCTGACATCCCGGCCGTCGGGCAGATCGAACATTTTGTGCTCCAGATAGTGGGCAATGCCGGCAGGGACCCGGTGCTCCTTGCCCTCAAACCGGAAATGGGTGTGGATGGAGCCAAAATCCGTGACGAAATAGGCCTGCTTTTTGGCAAAGCCCGGTTTTTTCACCACTTCCAGGGCCAGTCCATTGGGCAAGACCCGGCGGTAGACCTGTTCGTCCAGTCTGGGGTAGTAATTCATAGGCACCCTCCTGTCAGAAAGCAGCTGCTGTGCAGCCGAACCGTTTTTGCACAGCGGACCAGGTCCTCTTTTGTGACGGCCTCCAGAGCGGCCCGGTGGGCCTGGGGGTCCAGCGCGCTGCCGCCCAGGCGTATGGCGGAATAATAGCTTTCCAGAGCCCCGGGGGAATCCGGAACGCTTTCCAGGGCGCTGACGAGAGACCGGCGGGCGGCGGTGAGCTCTTCGCCGGAGATATCTCCCCGGCAGCAGGCCTCCAGCTGCTTTAGAGCCTCGGCGCGGACAAGGGGCTCCTTGTCAAAATCCATACCGGCGGATACCAGGATGATCCCCTTGGCGCTGTAGTAGCCCGCGCCGATGGAATAGCAAAGGCTCCGTTTTTCCCGGACGTTCTGAAACAGCTTGCTGGTGACATCGCCGCCGTAGACGGCGCACAGCAGCTGCATGGCGGGAAAATCGGCGCTTTTGGCTGTGACGGGGGTCACAAAGCCCATGCAGAGCTTCCCCTGGGTGATGTCCAGATTTTCCCGCAGGTCCTCCGGGGCGGAGAGGTGCAGGGGGGCATCCGCGTTCAGGGGTGCGGGGGACCGGTCTTCCCCCGCGAACAGCTGCCGGACCAGCCCCTCCATCCGCTCCGGGGCGGCGGAGCCCACATAGAGCACCTCCACCGGGCTTTCCCGGCGGACCTTTTCATAGTGGCGCAGCAGACCCTGGGGTGTAATGGCTTCCACATCGGCAGGCTCGCCCATGCGGGAAACGCCAAAGGAGTCCTCCCGGCACATGCTTTTCAGAAGCTGCCGGGTGCAGTAGGTCTGCTTGTCGTTGTATTCCGCCTCAATGGCGTAGATCTGGTTGGTTTTTTCGCCCTCCACGAAGTCCGGCAGAAAGCCGCCCTGCTCCGTAGGGTAGTCAAAAAGCAGCTCTTTTAAGAAGGCAATGGCTTGTTCGGTCAGCGCCTCCCCCTCGGGGGCAAAGCGGTCGTCCATCAGGCTCAGATAGAGTCCGGTGGTCTGACAGTTTCCCGCCCGGCGGGAAATGGGGCTGACGGAAGCGCCGTAGAGGTCATCCAGCCTTTGGGTGATCCGGCGCAGATCCGGGGCGCTCTTGCACCCCCGCAGCAGCACGCTGGGGATCAGGGCATTCATGGCCGCCTCTTCCGTGCACATGGGCCGCAGATACTGAAATGTCATGGCGCTGTGCTTAAACCGGTGGTCCTGGATGCAGCTGAGAGAAATGCCGGGGGCTATTTCGGAATGTGTAAGCATAGAAACTCCTTAGAAAAGGCTTCCCTTGGGGGAAGCTGTCGCGGCCCTTTGGGCCGTGACTGATGAGGGGCGGTACAGAGTACTGATACGAAATGACTTAACAGTCACTTTTTGCAATGAATATGAAAACTGCTGGGGATGTACCGCGTTTCATCGTTTGCCGCCCCTCATCAGTCAGGGCTACGCCCTGCCAGCTTCCCCCAGGGGAAGCCGTTTTGCTGCTTATTATACTCTATCTCTCCGCAAATAGAAAGTAGTACACAAAAAATTAAGACTTTTTCGGTTGCCATATCTCCAATTATGAAGTAAAATATAGGTTGGATTATTGAAAACATCGGAGGACTATGCCATGGCATGGCTGGAAATGACATTGAATACCCCTCAGGGCTCTGTGAATGCTCTGGTTACCGAGCTGACGGCGCTGGGCTTTGAGGACCTGTGTATAGAAGATCAGCAGGAATTTGAAAGCTTCCTGGAGGAAAACCGGGAATACTGGGATTATATCGACGAAAGTCTGGAAAAGCAGCTCCAGGGCCTAAGCCGGGTGAAGCTCTATTTGGAGGATACGGACGCGGAGAACCTGAAAAAGCTCCGCGCCTTCGCCGAGAAGAAGGGCCTGCCCCTGGAGGAAAAGGCTTTGCCGGATACGGACTGGTCCGAAAGCTGGAAGGAGAACTACCCGCCCCAGGAGGTGGGGCAGTCCCTGGTGGTGCTGCCCTATTGGCTATCTGAGGACTACCGCGGTGACCGGAAGATGGTGGTCCTGGATCCGGGCCTGACCTTCGGCACCGGGGCCCATCCCTCCACCCAGATGGTCATGGAGGCCATGGAGCAAACCGTCACCCCCGGTATGCACTGCCTGGACCTGGGCAGCGGCAGCGGCATTCTGTCCATCACCGCCCTCCGTTTGGGGGCGGAAAGCGCCGTAGGCGTGGACATTGACCCCAAGGCCGAGAACATCGCCCGGGAGAACGCCGCCTACAATGGCTTCACCGCCCCCGACTTTACGGCCCTCACCGGCAACGTTACCGGGGACAGGAAGCTCATGGAGCAGCTGTCCCGGAAGCGGTACGGCCTGGTGCTTGTGAACATCGTGGCAGATGTGATCATCGGCCTGGCCCCGGTGCTGCCGGAATTTTTGGGAGAGGATACGGTCCTCATCTGTTCCGGCATTCTGGATACCCGGCTTGAGGATGTACTCCGGGCCCTTCAGAAGGCGGGCCTCACCGTCACCGACATTCGGCAAAAGGAGGAGTGGCGCTGCGTCACTGCCCGCAAAGGAGAAAAAGCATGAGCATGACTTACAGAACCCGCCGTCGGCTGCAAAAGCTCGGCGTGACGGCGCTGATCGTGCTGGTGGTGCTGCTGATCGCCTGGTTTTGCAGCGTGATCTGGCTCCAGCGGTATGTGGTCTACAGTGCAGACGGCGCCCAGGTGGATTTTGAGCTGGGGGACGCAGGCTTTGCCGGCGTGGTCGCCACACCGCCCCAGGCCCAGGGCGGCGTGTCCATCTTCTACAACGAGGGCTCCGATGCCATTGAGATTTCCAAGGACCTGAGCCCTATCAACGGATATTATGTCGACTACACCATGCTCCTGAAGAGTATGGACACCCTGGAGGCCGCCGTGGATCTGATTCCCCCCGGTACCCCTGTCATGGTGGAGCTGAAAAGCGGCTACGGCGTGTTTTTCTATTCCACCAAGATCTCCGGGGCCAAGACCTCCGAGAGCTTGGCCAATGCCATCGGCATTGACCGGGTGGATGCCTTTCTTCAGAAGCTCAAGAACAAGGGCTGCTATATGATCGCCAAGGTCTCGGCCTTTCAGGACTATGAGTACGGCAACAGCAACGTACCCACCGGCCTGTATATGACCTCCCGGGCGGGATTGTGGATGGATGACCAGGGCTGTTACTGGCTGGACCCCGCCAGTGCCGGCGCTCAGAGCTGGATCACCTCCGCCGTACTGGAGCTGAAAAACATGGGCTTCCACGAGGTCATGCTGAGCAATTTCCGCTTCCCCACCTCGGATGCCTATATCTACACCGGAGACAAAACGGCAGCTCTGCAAAATGCCATGCAGAACCTGCTGACCTCCACGGCCTCCGACAGCGGCACCTTTACACTGTCCTTCGGCACCAACGATCCCACTTTGACCCTCATCGACGGGGCCAGAAGCCGCATCTATTTTGAGGGCATCGACGCCGCCAATGTGCAGGCCACCGCAGACCAGTCCACCGTGGCGGACAAGCAGGCTCAGATCGTGTTCCTGGCCACCACCAACGACACCCGCTTCGACAGCTACAGCGTCCTCCGTCCGCTCACCGCCGCAGAAACCATCGAGGCCCAGAGAGCAGATACCAACAACTGATATCCGGCCTTCCCCTGGGGGGAAGGGGACCGCAGCACATTTTTCCAAATTCTACATAGCATGGATTGAGCGGTGAAGCTCGAAAAAAATCTTTCGGAGGGAAATGCTATGTGCGGTAACAACTCTTGCTTCGGCGGCAACCTGTGGTGGATCATCATCCTGATTCTCCTGTTCAACTGCGGCGGCATCGGCTGCGGGAATGACTGCGGCTGCGGAAACAACAATACGAACGGCGGCTGCGGCTGCTACTAAGCAAAAGAAATTTTACCCCGGGGGCCTCGGCTCCCGGGGCATTTTCGTCTTGCAAAATGCGCACATATCCTGTATCATAAGGGGCGGAAAGAGCCAAAACGAATACTTTACATCCGAGGTAATAACTATGATCGAAATCCTAAAAGCCATTCTCTTCGGCATTGTGGAGGGCGTTACGGAGTGGCTGCCCATTTCCTCCACGGGGCACCTGATCCTGCTGGACGAATTTGTGGTCCTGAACGTGTCCGCCGAATTCAAATCCATGTTCGATGTGGTCATCCAGCTGGGTGCCATTCTGGCCGTTGTGGTGCTGTTCTTCCACAAGCTGAATCCCTTCGCCGGGGACAAGACTCCCCAGGAGAAAAAGAGCACCTGGAGCCTGTGGGCCAAGGTCGTTGTGTCCATCATCCCCTCCGGCGTAGTGGGTGTGCTGTTTGACGACTGGATGGACGACCACCTGCACACCGCCCCCGTGGTGGCGGCCATGCTGATTGTCTACGGCATTGCCTTCATTCTGGTGGAGCGGCAGTACCAGGGCCGCCATCTGGCTGTGGACAATGTGGACCGCATGGACTGGAAGACCGCCATCGGCATTGGCCTTTTCCAGTGCCTGAGCCTGATTCCCGGCACCTCCCGGTCCGGCTCCACCATCCTGGGCGGCATCCTGCTGGGGGCTTCCCGGTCCGCCGCTGCGGAGTTCAGCTTCTTCATGGCCATTCCCACCATGCTGGGAGCCAGCGGCATTAAGCTGCTGAAATTCTTCCTCACAGGCGTTGGCTTTGCAGGCAGTGAGCTGGCTGTGCTGCTGGTGGGCTGTCTGGTGTCCTTCCTGGTAAGCCTTTTGGTCATCCGGGGCCTCATGAACTATGTCCGCAACCACTCCTTCTCCGCCTTCGGCGTGTACCGCATCATCCTGGGGGCGGCGGTGCTGCTGTATTTCGCATTTGTAAAGTAAGTTCTCTGCTACAATAGGAGGAAAAACCATGGAATATACCCTTGAAAACGAATATCTCAAGCTGACGGTTGCCAGCTGCGGCGCAGAGGTTGTAAGCCTGGTGCGCAAAAGCGACGGCGTGGAGCACATCTGGCAGGCAGACCCCGCTGTGTGGGGTTACCACGCGCCGGTGCTGTTCCCCCATTGCGGCAAGGTGGTGGACGGAACGATCCATGCCAAGGGCCGGGATTTTCCGGCAAAGCAGCACGGCTTCGCCCGGGAGATGGAGACCGTCCTGGTGAGCCAGACTTCCGAGAAGCTGGTCCTGGCCCTGGAGAGCAATCCCGAGACCCAGGAGCGGTTTCCCTATGCCTTCCGGCTGGTATCCACCTTCACCCTGGAGGGAGACACCCTGTGCCACACCCTGACGGTGGAGAACAATGACCTGGAGGAGATGCCCTTCGGCATTGGCTTCCACCCCGGCTTTACCGTGCCCTTTGATGACAAGCACACCCTGGACGACTACGAGCTGCGCTTCGAAAAAATGGAGTCCCCCCTGTGCATCAACAATCTGCCCCACGGCCTGATGCACGGCAACTTCTATTATCTGGGCTCCAACATCATCGCCCTGCCCATCAACGAGGCCCTGTTTGCCAACGACAGCCACTGCATGACCAACCTGACCTCCAAGACCCTGGGCATCTATGAGAAGGACACCGGCCGGGCCGTGGTCTGCGACATCGGCGACTTCCCCTACACCCTGATCTGGAGTATGCCCGGCGGGGATCCTAAGTTCGTCTGCATCGAGCCCTGGCACAGCCTGCCCAGCCCCGAGCGCAGCTCTACCGATTGGCTGCAAAAGCCCGCCGCCGCCATCCTGGCCCCCGGCGAGAGCTGGTCCACCACCCTGCGTACAAAGTTCCAGCGGTAAGTCCTTTACGAAAAGTTCAAAATACAGCGTCCCAAGCTTTCAGCGTACTTTCAGCTTGGGGCGCTGTTATTGTTTCCAAATCATGGGCGAAGAGCCCTGGCGAGGAGGAACGATGTGATTCAAGTGGAACACCTGACCAAATGGTATGGCCAAACCCACATGGAAGCCCTGAACGCGATCCTGCTGGGATAAAACATAGCAATGGAGCCATTCCGCGTTTGGAATGGCTCCTCCTTTATGCGCTTTTCATGGGTCCCAGCCGGATGACGGCCAGGGTGGCGTCGTCTTCGCCCGTGCTGCCGTATTGGCGCAGCAGGCGGTCAGCTAAGGGGCCGGTGGGCTCGATGGTATCCGGCAGGGAAAGGGATTCGTCAAAGGTCACGCCGTCGCTGGCAAGCACCAGCGTCTGTCCCTTTTGGAGGGAAAGCCTTGCGATCCGTTCCCCGGAGGACCCCAGCTCCATTCCCGGCGGCAGGCCGGGAGCGCCGATGCGCCGGAGGGTTTTCCGGCTGAGCAGATAGCTGGGGGCCGCCCCCCATTTATAGAGGCTTGCATAGCCCGTGTCCAGCCGCAGCTCGCACAGATCTGCGGTGACGGCCCCGGTGTCCCCGGTGAGCAGCAGCTGGGCGTTGAGGCTTTTCAGGGCCGCCCCCGGGGGCAGCCCCGCCGTGAGCATCCCTTTCAGAAGATGGACTGCCTGGCAGGCCTGGGCTGCTGCCGGGGCTCCGGTGCCCATGCCGTCGCACAGGAGAATGTAGAACCGGGGCCCCGTGCCGGGGAAGGCGGCACAGCGGTCCCCGTCTGAGCGGTCCTTTTCCCGGGAGCGGACGGAGACGGTCACCCGATAGCGGATCTGGCCCGGAGAGAGCTGCAGGGGCAGCCCATCGGCCACCCGCTGCAAATAGCGGGAAAGCATCCCGTATTGCTGGGCCACCGCCATGCGGTATTCCTCCCGACGCTTGTGCTGGGCCTCCAGCAGCCGCTGCTGCTCCCGTACCCGGGCAGCCTCCCGCAGGACCCTCCCGGTGTGGGGGCAGGAGAAGGAGAGCGGGTCTAAAAAGATGCTGTCATCCATGGCCTGCTTCCGGGGGCAGGTGTCAGCCCTGGGACAGTCGGTGCAGGCGGCGGCCTTCAGCCGTTCCACCCGGTCCGGCATGGAGACGGAAGATCCGGGAATTTCCAACAGGAGCCGCTGCATCTTCGCCAGCACCCGGGCTTCCTGCTCCAGCTTTACCTGAGCGCCGGAGGTCCCCCGAGTCCCCGGGGGCAGCAGCAGATCCCAAGGAAGTGCTGCCCCCAGCAGCCCGCCGGTGCTCACCCCCAGCCAGGCTCCGATGTTCCAGCTTTTGCCCAGGGCCATGCCCAGAATGCACCCGGCGCTGACACCTGCTGCCCGCCGCCAGGGCTCCTTCATGGGCAGGGCCCGGAGCATCCAGGCCCCGCACATTCCGGCGGTAAACCCCGGAAGCCCGGACCACTCCAGAGCGGCCCCAACCAGAGCGGCGGTGGGGAGGGGCCCTGCCGCCGCGGCGACGCCTGCTGCGGCGCAGGCCAGCCCTTTCAGCCCCGCCGCCGCCAGAGCCCGCAGCCCCAGGGAAAAGGTCAGGCAGACGGCCGTGGGGTGGCCGGTGTCCATGGCCCAGCCGGGGATCCACACCCCCAGGCAGCCGGTGCTGCCCCAGAGCAGTGCGAACCCGGGGGCTTGGCGGAAGGGCAGGGCTGCGGCAGCGCAGAGCGCCCCAAAGCACCCGCCCCGCAGAAGCAGGCCTCCGTGCCGGGCCAGCAGCGCCGCCAGGTGCAGGGCCAGTGCCAGCGCCGTGAACCAGAGCCCCGGCAGCCATCGGCTCTGCCAGAACAGCCGGTAGCCCCCCGCAGCCCCCAGGGCGGCGAGCAGGCACCAGCCTCCCTTTGTGGCGGCTGCCAGGGCTGCCCCCAGGGGCAGGCAGCCGCCTTGCCCCGGAATGGCCGCCAGGAGCATCCCTCCGCCGCTCAGAAGCACGGCCCTGCATAGCTTTTCCGCCCCCGGGTCCGCCGCCAGCAAATCCAAATCCCGTTTTCTCCTGCGCAAATACCCCGCAACCGTCATTTGTATGCCGCTCCCTTCGAAATTGGTACATTTCAGACTTTAGCATGGTCTCGGGAGAAATGCCGTCGGAAGAAGCTGCTTGCAATGGAAAATTCTCCGAGGTATAATACGAGAAAATCAAACTTTTCCCATCAGGAGGACTTATGGCAAGCGAATTTGAGGTGAAATACCGTTCTTCCCCCGCAGCAATGGAGCTGCTGGAGGCCGCCTACGGACCCTTTGAGACTGTCACCATGGAGACGGCCTATTACGATGCCCCGGGGAGGCCACTGGCCGCCCGGTACTGGACCCTGCGCCGCCGCATGGAAAACGGCCGCAGCATCTGCGCGCTGAAAACACCGGGAGAGGGGCTCCTGCGGGGAGAATGGGAGACGGAGTGCGACAGTATAGAAGCGGCGATCCCGGCCCTTTTGGCCCTGGGCGCTCCGGAAGAGCTGGCTGCCCTGACAGCCGGGGGCCTGACCCAGACCTGTGCCGCCCGGTTTACACGGCGGGCCTGCCTGGTTTCCTACGGAAATTCGAAAATGGAGCTGGCCCTGGACTGTGGCGCGCTTCTGGGCGGCGGCAGGGAGGAGGCGCTCTGCGAGGTGGAGGCGGAGCTCAAGCAGGGCGCCCAGGCGGATACTCTGGCCTTCGGTGCATACCTGGCGGAGCGCTATGGCCTGGTCCCGGAGGAAAAGAGCAAGCTTGCCCGGGCCCTGGCACTGGCGGAATAGGGAAAACCCTTTGAAAATTCCCTGTTTTTTTCAAAAAACCTATTGCAATACAATCAAAAGAGTGCTATAATCAGTACCGATAGAATGTAGGAAGAAAGAGAGGGGCGCGCCCCTCTCTTTCTTATTGACCAAAAGAAAGGATGGTTTCATGAAGGTCACCGAGCAGGTAGCCGCTTTCGCGGAACCCGTCGTGCAGGAGCATGGCTGCGAGCTGTGGGACGTGGAGTATGTGCGGGAGGGTTCCGAGTATTTCCTGCGGCTGTACATTGACAAAGAGGGCGGCGTGGACATTGACGACTGCGAGGCCATTTCCCGGGCCATGGACCCCATTCTGGACGAGAAGGACCCGGTTCCCGGGAGCTACCATTTTGAGGTCTGCTCCGCAGGCCTGGAGCGGGCGCTGAAGCGGCCCGGGGATTTTGAGCGCTTTATGGGCTCTCCCATTACCGTCAAGCTCTATCGGCCCTACAATGGCCTAAAGGAGCTGCCCTGTGTGCTGCGGGGCTATGAAGACGGCAAGCTCACCGTGGAATCCGGCAAGGAAACAATTACATTTGAAAAGTCCCAGGTCGCGCTGGTGCGGCTGCGGGTGGAATTCTGATTGGAGGAACGAAACGATGGCAAGAAAAACAAAAGCCGCCAAGGCTGAGCCCCAGGTAGATGTGGGTGCAGAGATTTTTGCAAGCCTGCGGGAGCTGGAAAAGATCAAGGGCATTCCCGTTGACTACATGGTCGAGCGGCTGAAGCAGGCTCTGGCCAATGCCTACCGGAAGGACCGGGAGGACCACCGGGATGTGCCCGCCGACAATGTGATCGTCAATCTGGACGAGCACGGCCTGAGCATCCACTTGGTGAAGACCGCTGTGACGGAGGATGAGCTGGAGGACCTGGCTCTGGAGATTCCCATTGACGCTGCCCGCCGCTACAAGGCAGACGCCCAGCCGGGCGATCAGATCAGCATCCCCGTGGATTACCAGAAGTTCGGCCGCATTGCCGCCCAGACCGCCAAGCAGGTGGTCATCCAGGGCATCCGGGAAGCCGAGCGGGGCGTGATGTATGAGAGCTACTCCAATAAGTCCCAGGAGCTCATGACCGGAACCGTGTTTCGCACCGTGCCTGCCACCGGCGATGTGCTGCTGAAGGTGGGCCAGGGCAATGACGCCTCCGAGGCCATGCTCCGCTCCGGGGAGCAGATCCCCGGCGAGACCTATACCGAGGGCCAGATCCTCAAGGTCTATGTGCTGGATGTGCGCAAGAGCGACCGGGGCCCCCTGGTGCAGGTATCCCGGACGCACCCCAACCTGGTGCGCCGTCTGTTCGAGCTGGAGACCCCGGAAATCGCCGAGGGTCAGGTGGAGATCCGCAACATCGCCCGGGAGCCCGGCTCCCGCTCCAAGATGGCCGTCCGGGCCGCTATGGAGGGCATCGACCCCGTGGGCGCCTGCGTGGGCCCCAGAGGCGGCCGTGTCAATGCCGTTGTGGAAGAGCTCCACGGCGAGAAGATCGAAATCGTGGTGTGGAGCGAGGACCCCTGCCAGTATGTGAAGGCAGCCCTGAGCCCCGCGGATGTGATCTCTGTCAGCCTGGTGCCCGGCCAGAAGGCCTGCAGCGTGATCGTGCCTGACGACCAGCTGAGTCTCGCCATCGGCAAGGAGGGCCAGAACGCCCGCCTGGCTGCCCGCCTGACCGGCTACAAGATCGATATCAAGTCCGCCTCCCAGGCCGCCGCCCTGGCCCAGCCCAAGGAAGAGGCTGCGGAAGAGACTGCGGAAGAGGAAGCGTAAATTTTTCGCTGAACCCATTACAAGTTCTGGGAGTTATTTTAGTTGACAGTTGACAGTGGACAGTTGACAGTTAAGGTAATTCCTGCGGAATTTTTGAATAAATTATTGAATTATTGAAAGCAAAAACGGAATCGCAATGACAATTGAGGATGGCCGAACGACAGAGGGTTCTCCCTGGAGAATGCAATCACTGTCAACTGTCAACTGTCAACTGTCAACTTGAATGCAGGGGGTTCGACATGCAGAAAAAAATCCCTCAGCGGCAGTGCATGGGCTGCCGGGAACGGAAGGCCAAGAAGGAGCTCATCCGGGTGGTCCGGGGCGTTGACGGAACCGTCAGCCTGGACTTCAGCGGCAAGGCCCCGGGCCGGGGCGCTTACCTGTGCCCGGACCCCGAATGCCTGAAGAAGGCCATCCGCTCCAAGGCGCTCAGCAGAAGCCTGGAAACGGAAATCCCCCAGGAGGTCTATGACCGCCTGGAGAAGGAGATGGAGCAGAATGGATAAAGCGCTGAATTATCTGGCCCTGGCCCGGAAGGGCGGCATGGCCGAGTTGGGCGAGGAGCCCGTGGGCGGCGCGGCAAGAGCCGGGAAGGCCTATGCCATCCTGGTTGCCTCCGATGCTTCGGACCACACCTGGCGCAGAGCCAAGAGCTTTGCCGCCGGTACGGAGCAGCAGTGTGTCCGCCTGCCCTATAATAAGGACCAGATGGGCGAGGCCATCGGCCGGGATGCTCTGGCTATGGCCGCCATTACGGACGTTTCCCTGGCACTGGCCCTTGTGAAGGCCCTGCCGGAGCCGGAAAAATATAAGGAAGCTCTGGAAGTTCTGTCTCAGAAGTCCCAGAAGGCAAAAAAACGCCAGGCGGAGGCCAAGGCCCACGCCCGGAACGTTCGGACAGGGAAGAAGAAACACCATGAAGTAAAGTAAGATCGTTTAGTTAGTGGAGGTGCGTTCATATATGAGTTTTGTGAAGTATCGTTTGAAGGAAGTTGCAGCCGATTTCGGCGTAACGCCGAAGGAAATCGGGGATATCATCTCCAAGTTTTATGAAAGACCCAAGTCCAACTCCCAGGTCCTGACGGACCAGGAGCTGAATGCGGTATTCGAGGTTATGACCCAGACTCACCAGATCGATTCTCTGGAGCAGGTCTTTGCCGCCCAGAAGCCCAAGGAAGAGCCCAAGAAGGAAGTCAAGGCCGAGCCGTCCAAGGCGGAGAAGACAGAAGCGTCCAAGGCGGAGAAGGCGGAAGCCCCCAAGGCCGAAAAGGCCGAGCAGCCCGCTGCTGCCCAGAGCGCCCAGAGCGCCAAGCCCGAAAAAACCAAGGAGCCGGAGCGGAAGCGGGAGCGCCGCGTTGTGGATACCTCTGCCGTGCAGGTGAACTCCGCCCGTTTTGACGACCGGGTGGATGCGCTGGTCTCCGAGCGGGTCCAGAACTACCAGGGCGGCAAGCAGCGCATCGGCGGCAAGAAAGGCCAGCAGCAGAACAAGAAGGACAACAAGTTCCGGGGCAATAAGTCCCGCAATGAGGAGCAGGAGAAGCTGCGCCGCCTGCAGATGGAGGTTGCCCGGAAGGCCCAGCTGACGGTGAAGATCCCCGAGGAGATCACCGTGGGCGAGCTGGCTTCCCGGATGAAGAAGACCGCCGGTGAGGTCATCAAGCTGCTGATGAAGAACGGCGTCATGGCCGCCATCAACCAGACCATCGACTTCGACACCGCCGAGTTTGTGGCTACGGAAATGGGCTGCAAGGTGGAGAAGGAAGTTACCGTCACCATCGAGGAGCAGATCATTGACGATCATGTGGACACCGCCGACGAGCTGGAGAACCGTGCTCCCGTTGTGGTTGTCATGGGCCACGTTGACCACGGCAAGACCTCTCTGCTGGATGCCATCCGGAAGACTTCCGTCACCGCCGGTGAGGCCGGCGGCATTACCCAGCACATCGGCGCTTATACCGTGGATGTGAACGGCAATACCATCACCTTCCTGGATACCCCGGGCCACGCCGCCTTTACCTCTATGCGTGCCCGCGGCGCGATGTGCACCGATATCGCCATTCTGGTGGTGGCTGCCGACGACGGCATCATGCCCCAGACCATTGAGTCCATCAACCACGCCAAGGCCGCCAAGGTGCCCATCATCGTGGCCATCAACAAGATGGATAAGCCCACCGCCAACCCCGACAAGATCAAGGAGCAGCTGACCAAGTACGACCTGATCCCCGAGGAGTGGGGCGGCGACACCGTTATCTGCCCCATCTCCGCAAAGACCGGTATGGGCCTGGACAACCTGCTGGAAATGGTCATCCTGACCGCCGAGATGCAGGAGCTGAAGGCCAACCCCAACCGCCGGGGCAAGGGCACCGTCATCGAGGCCCGTCTGGACAAGACCCGTGGCCCCATTGCCACGCTGCTGGTGCAGAACGGTACTTTGAGACAGGGCGATATCATCATCGCCGGTACTGCCGTGGGCCGTGTCCGCGTTATGACCAACGATAAGGGCCGCACGGTGAAGACCGCCGGACCTTCTCAGCCTGTGGAGATCACCGGCCTTGCCGATGTGCCCACTCCCGGCGACGAGTTCGATGCCGTCACCGATGAGCGCATGGCCCGTGAGCTGGTGGAGCAGCGCCGTCAGGCCGCCAAGGATGCAGCCGCCAAGCTGCAGCAGAAGGTCACCCTGGACAATTTGTTCGCCCGGATGCAGGAGGGCGAGATGAAGGAGCTGCCTCTGATCGTCAAGGCCGATGTGCAGGGCTCCGCCGAGGCTGTGAAGGCCTCTCTGGAGAAGATCTCCAACGAAGAGGTCCGGGTCCGTGTCATTCACACCGGCGTGGGCGCCATCAACGAGAGCGATGTGCTGCTGGCCTCCACCTCCGGAGCCATCATCGTGGGCTTCAACGTCCGGGCCGATGCAGGCGCACAGGCCTCCATTGCCCGGTCCAACGTGGATATCCGCTACTACCGGGTCATCTACGATGCCATCGATGAGATCGAGTCCGCCATGAAGGGCATGCTGGCACCCAAGTATGAGGAAGTGGTCATCGGCCACGCCGAGGTCCGCATGACCTATAAGGTCAGCGCCATCGGCACCATTGCAGGCTGCATGGTCAAGGACGGCAAGGTCACGAGAGACGCCCAGGTTCGGGTACTTCGGGACAATATCGTCATCCACGAGGGCGAGATCGGCTCTTTGCAGCGGTTTAAGGACGCTGTCAAGGAGGTCACCGCCGGCTATGAGTGCGGCATGAGCGTGGTTAAGTTTAACGATATCAAGGAAGGCGACATTTTCGAGTGCTTCGCCATGCAGGAGATCAAGCGGTAAATAAAATAGCCTTCCCTTGGGGGAAGGTGGCCCGCCGATAGGCGGGGCGGATGAGGGGCGGCAACGGGCTGGACTGCGGGAAATGCAAGCAGTTGCTGTCCCTCTCCGAAGAAAGAAGTTTTGCTGAGAGGTACCATATTTCAGTTGGTACCGCCCCTCATCCGCCGCCTGCGGGCGGCACCTTCCCCCAGGGGAAGGCAAGAAAAGGAGGATGTAACATGGCATCCAATCGTATCAATCGAATCAATGAGGAGATCATGAAAGAGCTGTCCTCCCTTCTGCGGACCGTCAAGGACCCCAGAGTGCAGGACACCATGATCTCCATCACCCGGGTAGAAACCACCCCGGATCTGCGCTATACCAAGGTGTATGTCAGCTTTTTGCAGCGGGAAAATGCCAAGCAGGCCTTGACGGGCCTGAAATCCGCCGGCGGATATCTCCGCCGGGAGCTGGGCCATGCTCTGCAGCTGCGCTATGCCCCGGAAATTGTCTGGGCGGAGGACGACAGCATCGAGTACGGCGCAAAAATGCTGAAGCTCATCAACTCTCTGGAGGTAAACCATGACGAAGAGCCTGACGAGGGTTGAGACGGCGGCTTTCCTGAGCGACCATGACAACTATGTGATTCTCACCCATATCCGCCCCGACGGGGATACCCTGGGCAGCGCCTCGGCGCTGTGCCTGGGGCTGCGGAGTCTGGGCAAGACCGCCCATGTGCTGGTGAATACCGGCGTTGGCGGCCGGTTCCGCTGGATGCTGGAGGGCCTTACCGTGGAGGAGGCCGGGAAGGACGATACCGTCATCTCCACCGATGTGGCCTCTCCCGGGATGCTGCCGGACAACGCCCAGGGGTATCTCGGCCGGGTGCGGCTGCGCATTGACCACCACGGCTCTGCCACCTCCTTTTCCGATCTGGAGCTGGTGGACCCGGACAGCGCCTCCTGCGCCGAGGTGGTCTATGACGTGCTGGAGCTTATGGAAGCGCCCCGGCAGGCAGAGGTGCTGGACCGCATCTATGTGGGCCTGAGCACGGATACCGGCTGCTTCCGCTTTTCCAATACCACGGCGCATACCTTTTCCGTGGCGGCGCTGTGTACCCGGGCAGGTGCGCGGATCTACGAGCTGAATCAGGAGCTGTTTGAGACGAACACGCTGGAACGTCTGAAAATGCAGGCGTGGATCGTGGAGCATCTGGAGCTGCTGCGTGGCGGCGAAATGGCTATCTGCGCTATCCCCCGTGCCGTGGAGGAGGAGATCGGCGTCAACGAGGACGATATGGACAACATCTCCAATTTTCCCCGCACGGTGGCGGGCGTGCGCATGGCGGCGACCCTCCGGGAGACGGGGGACGGGGAGACGAAGCTGTCCGTCCGGGCAGTCCCCGGCTGCGACGCCACGGCGGTCACCGTCCGTTTCGGCGGCGGCGGCCACAAGGGCGCGGCGGGCGCGTCCATGAAGCTGCCTCTCGATGAGGCCGTCAAGGCTGTGGAAGCGGTCATGTCAGAAGTGAACTGAAATGAACGGAATTGTGATTATCGACAAGCCCGCCGGGTGGACGAGTCAGGACGTGACGGCGCGGCTGCGGCGGGTCTTCGGCACCCGGCGCATCGGCCACGGCGGTACGCTGGACCCCATGGCTACCGGTGTGCTGCCCGTGTTTGTGGGGCGCGCCACCCGGGGCGTGGAGTTTTTTGAGCACGCCGAAAAAACCTATGAGACGGAGCTGCTTCTGGGCGTCGCCACCGACACCGAGGACACCACCGGCACGGTGCTTACCCGCCGGGAGGTCAGCGTGACGCAGGAGCAGCTGGATGGGACGCTGGAGCGCTTCCGGGGGGAGATCATGCAGATCCCGCCCATGTATTCCGCGCTGAAGGTCAACGGCCAGAAGCTGTGTGACCTCGCCCGGAAGGGCAGGCAGGTGGAGCGTCAGCCCCGCCCCGTCACCATCCACGAGCTGACCCTGCTGTCCCGGGAGGGGGATACCCTCCGTCTGCGGGTGCGCTGCTCCAAGGGCACGTATATCCGCACCTTGTGCGCGGACATCGGCGAAGCGCTGGGCTGCGGCGGATGTATGCAGGCGCTGCGCCGGACGCAGGCCGGGGAATACACCATCGCCGAGGCCGTCCCCTTACAGCAGCTGCTGGAAGCGGCGGAGCCGGAAACCTATCTGCGGGACGTGGACACCATGTTCCGGGGCTATCCCGCGGTGAAGCTCACCGTCAATCAGGAAAAGCGGTGCCGGAACGGCAACGCCTTTTCCGTCAGTCTTCCCGGCGGAACCTACCGCGCTTACAGCCAGTCGGGAGAATTTCTCATGCTGGCGAAGGTGGAAGACGGCGTTATGTCAACCATAAAGAGCTTTTTTGACGTACAATAAAAGAACGGAACGGAAAGCCCCGGCCTTTGCCGCAAGCTTCCGTTCCTGTCAGGTGAACCAATGAACAAGACGATTTATGCCCTTGGATTCTTCGACGGGGTACACGTAGGCCACGCCGCGCTGCTTGACCGGTGCAAAACCTTAGCGCGGGAAGAAAACTACCGCGCCGGGGTCGTGACCTTTGCCGCCCATCCGGATACGCTGGTGCTGGGGAACACCCCGCCCCTCATCAATACGCCCTACGACCGGGAGAAACTCCTTCGGGAACGCTTTTCCATGGAGCAGGTCGTGACGCTGCCCTTTGACGAGCGGATGCACACCATGCCGTGGCGGGATTTTCTCAACATGCTGATACGGGACTATGCTGCTGCCGGGTTCGTCTGCGGCGAGGACTTCCGTTTCGGCTATCGGGGCGAGGGAAACGCGGACGCTCTGGAAGATTTCTGCCGGGCGAACGGGCTTGTCAGCGCCGTGGTGAACGACCAGATGATCGATGGCATCCGGGTGTCCAGCACCTACATTCGCCGCCAGATCGAGACGGGGGACATGGAGACTGCCGTGAAATTTCTGGGACACCCCCATATTCTCAGCGGCTCCGTGGTTCACGGACACCAGCTGGGGCGGCGGCTGGGCATCCCCACCGCGAACCTGCGTCTGCCGGAGGGGCTGGCAGAGCCGAAATTCGGCGTCTACGCCTGCCGCGCCGTGGTGGAGGGCAAGCGGTACTGCGCCGTGACCAACATTGGCGTCCGACCCACGGTGGAGGGGCGCAGCGTCACGGTGGAGCCGTGGATTCTGGACTACGACGGCGACCTGTACGGCCGGGAAATCACGCTGGAATTCTACCGTTTTCTCCGCCCGGAGCGGAAATTTCCCTCTCTGGACGACCTGAAAGCGGAAATTCACCGCAACGCCGGGGAAACGAGAGCCTACTTTGGGGAATAACCCCTTGTTTTATCCGAGGAAATGCAGTATAATAAAGCATCATTCAGAATTGGGAGGACGACGCCATGCCGCTGCACGACGATGAAATGAATATGCGCCGTGAAAAGCGGGAAGCCCAGCGCAGAAAGCAGCAGGCCGAGGCTAAGCGGCTTCGTATCACGCTGATTCTGGCGGCGGTGGTGCTGGTGCTGTGCACGGCGGGGATCGTGTTCCTCACCGGCCGTTCCGACAGTTCCCAGACGACAGTGGCGGCGGAGACCCGTCCCACCCAGAAGCCCACCCAGGCGACAGAACCGGCCACCCGCGCCCAGAAAAGCACCAAAACCACCATCCACATCAAGGCGGCGGGTGACCTGAACGTGACCAACTCTGTAATCAACGCCGGTGTAGCCGTGGGCGGTTACAATTACACCCGCGCCTTTATGGACGTGGCGTCCACTCTGTCCGACGCAGATCTGACGGTGCTGAACCTGGAGGGCAACATCTGCGGCGAACCCTATGGCAGCGACACCACCTCCGCCCCCCGGGAGCTGCTGGAGGGTCTGCGCAACGCGGGCGTTGACCTGATCCAGATGGCCAATTCCTGCACCATCAACAACGGCCTGATTGGCCTGACTTCCACCCTGCAAACCATCCGGGCAGCGGGCTTGGAGCCGGTGGGTGCGTTCGCTTCGGAGTCCGAGTTCCAGCAGTCCAAGGGCTACACCATCACGGAAGCTCAGGGCGTCAAGGTGGCCTTCGTGGCCTTTACCAAAGGTCTGGGCGGCCGGGGACTTCCCGCCGGAAACGACAATCTGGTGAACATCCTCTATGAGGACTACGCCAGCACCTACGACAAGATCGACCGCACCCGCATCACCAGCGTTCTGAAGGCTGTGGAAGCGGAGAAGCCGGACATCACCATCGCCCTGCTCCACTGGGGCAGCGAATACAACGACGACATCAGCGACACCCAGAAGAGCATCGTCAACCTGATGAAAAAGCAGGGCGTGGACGTTATTATCGGCACCCACCCCCATACGGTGCAGGCCATCGAGTACGATGAGCTGGCAGGCACGCTGGTGGCCTATTCTCTGGGGGACTTCTTCGGCGACGCCTCCCGGGGCGGCACCAATTACTCCATCATTCTGGATTTGGAGATCACCAAGGATTCCAGCACCGGCACCACCAAGGTGACGAATTACAGCTACACACCCATTTACACGGTCAGCGAGGCGGAAAGCGCCGACGGCTACCGCCGTGTAGTGCGCATCGACAAGACGGTGGAAGCATGGGAGGAAAATTATTTGGACAAGGTGAGCCAGTCGGCGAAAGAAAGCATGGTCTACGCGCTGGATCGTATCGAAGCCCGCATCAACCCGCCGGTGGTGGAAAAGAAGAAGTAATCGCGGAAACGTTCCGTGCCACAAGAATATGTGTTATGGAAACTCCCATGTGCTGCGGCACGTGGGAGTTTTTGAGCCTGTAAGGACGGTCTCTTGATATCGGGGTTGACATGTGATATACTGGAAACCGGATAAACAAATCGGAATTTGACAAAGGAGTGTGATTGTATGGGTAAAGCGATTTTGGCAGCAATCGTTACATTGATTGTTGGTTATTTAGGT
>OLOX01000935.1_pt1 | contig 29511 bp, 30 predicted proteins | sample 1672091 | NCBI WGS metagenome assembly OLOX01 (sample SAMEA3136644, study PRJEB25190) | human gut metagenome | reverse complement strand
GTGGTAACTGGGAACTTTTAGGTGGCGTTCTTGCTTCTGAAGGATATCCATTGATTTCTGTGGCTATGAAACAGAATGGTGATGCCGATAAGTTTATCAATGAATATCGTCGGATTATGCATCAACATGTGACCTATAAAACAGGTGTTCGTGAAATGATTAATGAACTAAAAAAAGGTGCATTTTTAGGCCTTATTATGGATCAGGACCCTGGTGATGATGGCGTTCTTGTACCATTCTTTGGCTATGAAACATTGACGGCTGCTGGGCCAGCTGTACTGGCTCGTATGCAAGATGTGCCCATTATTTTTGTAACCATACATTATAGTCCGTTTTCTGAGAAACATGAGATTGAAGCGCATCCACCAATTTATGTGGAACGCACAGATGATAAAAAGCGTGATATAGCGGTAACAACAACTCGTCTAAATGAGTTTATTGAAGATTATATTCGGCGATATCCTGAAGATTGGTTTTGGCTTCATAACCGTTGGAAATGGACTCGTCGTTACTATGGTGACAAGATTGATACGCCACCAGATGTGTTTCATTAAAAAAATATAAAAAGTAACAAAAATCTTTTACTTTATTATATTATAATAGGTGATAATTATGAAAAAATTAATTGGTAATACACCAATGATAAAAATAAAATACAAATATAAAGGACAAGAAAAAGAAATTTTTGCTAAATTAGAGTATTACAATTTAACAGGCAGTATAAAAGATAGAATGGCAAATTATATAATAACAGAAGCAATAAAAAATAAAAAATTAAAAGAAAATATGCCTATTATTGAAGCAACAAGTGGTAATACTGGGATATCATTATCTGCACTAGGAGCATATTATAAACGAAAAGTATATATATTTATGCCTGATTGGGTAAGTGAAGAAAGATTAAAACTAATGAAAATGTATGGAGCAGACGTAAAACTTTTTTCAAAAGAAGAAGGTGGATTTAAAAAATGCATCAACGAAGCAAAAAAGAAAGCAAAAGAAACAAACGGATATTTAATAAACCAGTTTGAAAATCAAAATAACCTTATAGCTCACTACCAAACAACAGGAAATGAAATATTAAATCAAATATCCAATATAGGTGGATTTGTATCTGGAATTGGAACAGGCGGGACATTGATGGGAACATCAAAATGTCTAAAAGAAAAATATCCAAATCTAATAACATGCGCAATAGAACCGGATACAATGGCAATTATTTCTAAAGGAATTATTGATAGTCATAAAATAGAGGGAATAGGTGATGATTTTATTCCGGAACTAGTAGATGTTAATAAAATAGATAAAGTCCTTTTAATTAATGATTTAGATGCAATAAACATGTCTAAAAAACTTGCCTTAGATTTAGGACTTGGCGTTGGAATATCATCAGGAGCTAATTTATTAGGATCTATTCTTCTAAAAGAAGAAATAAAAGAAAATGTTATAACTGTTTTTCCAGATGATAGCAAAAAATATTTGAGTACAGAATTAAGTCAAAATCTTGATTTAAACCCTTGCATGATTTCTAATCAAATACAACTCATAGATTATGAAATAATTTAAATTTGTTATATTATGTGAAACAAGATAAACAATTGAAATTAACTGTATATTTATGATATACTAAACGGGAAGTTAGGGTGATAAAATGAAATTATATAACACACTTACAAGAAAAGTAGAGGAATTTGTTCCAAATGATAAAAATAAAGTAACAATGTATACTTGTGGACCAACTGTTTACCATTATGCCCATATAGGAAACCTTAGAACATACATTTTTGAGGACGTTTTAGAAAAAACATTAAACTATCTTGGATATAATGTAAAAAGAGCTATGAATATAACTGACGTTGGACATTTATCTAGTGATTCCGATACAGGAGAAGACAAAATGTTAAAAGGCGCAAAACGTGAACATAAAAGCGTTTTAGATATTGCAGACTTTTATACAGAAGCCTTTTTAAAAGATATAGATTCTCTAAATATAAAAAGACCTGAAATTATTAGTAAAGCAACAGATAATATTGAGCAATATATAAAAATAATTGAAAAACTAATAGAAAAAAACTACGCATATATATCAAATGGTAATGTTTATTTTGATATAAGCAAAGTAAAAGATTATTATGCATTAACTAATCATAAAATAGATGAAATGGTTGTAGGTGTTCGTGAAGGAGTAGAAGAAGATTCAAATAAAAAAAATCAAGCTGATTTTGTATTGTGGTTTACAAAATCAAAATTTGATGATCAAGAATTAAAATGGGATTCACCTTGGGGAGTTGGTTATCCAGGGTGGCATATTGAATGTTCTGGAATTAGTATAAAATATCTAGGACCATATTTAGATATTCATTGTGGAGGTGTAGATAATATATTTCCACATCATACAAATGAAATAGCTCAAAGTGAAGCATATCTTGGGCACAAATGGTGTAATTATTGGTGCCATGGAGAACACTTGAATGATAAAACAGGAAAAATGAGTAAATCAAAAGGTGAATTTTTGACTTTAAGTTTACTTCAAGAAAAAGGATATGATCCAATAATTTATCGTCTATTTTGTTTAAGTTCACATTATCGTAAAACATTAGTATTTAGTTATGAAATAATGGATACAATTAAAAACACATATGATAAATTAAAAAGAAAAATCGCTTTAATAAATAATAATCAAGGAGATGTTAATAATAAAAATATAGAATTATATGAAAATAATTTTAAAGAAGCCTTAGAAAATGATTTAAATACTTCAAATGCATTAACAGTACTTTATGATGTTATAAAAGATAATACTTTAACAAACAATGAAAAAATTACACTAATAACAAAATTTGATCAGGTATTATCTCTTGATTTATTAAGTTCAAATACAAAAGAAATATCAGAAATAGATGAAAAATATATTAATGATATGATAAATAAAAGAAATGAAGCTAAAAAAGAAAAGAATTATAATTTAGCTGATCAAATACGTGATGAATTATTACAAAAAGGAATCATTTTGATTGATACAAGGGAAGGAACAAAATTCAAAGTAGAATAGAGGTATAAAATGAATTATATGACATTAGGATATGAAAATCTTTTAACCATTTTTATTGCAATAATAGGATTTGTAATAGTATTATTTTCACAAATAAGTATTAGTAGCAATTATAACAAATATAAAAGAATAAGAAATAACAAAAAAATAAGTGGTCAAGAAGTAGCACGTATGATATTAGATAAAAATGGTTTAACAGATGTACATGTCGTATCTGTAAACGGTAATTTAACAGACCATTATGATCCAACTAGAAAAGTTGTAAGACTTTCAAATGAAATTTTTGATGGAACAAGTATAGCAGCGCTTTCTGTAGCTGCTCATGAATGTGGTCATGCTATTCAAGATAAAGAGAATTATACATTTATGAGAATACGTAGTGCACTAGTACCGTTTGTTAATTTTGTAACTTACTTAGGATATTTCTCACTAATAATCTCATTAATTGCGGGGATTACAGGTTATTTAATCGTTGGTATTTTAATTTTACTTGCAACATTACTTTTTCAAATAGTAACATTACCAGTTGAATTTGATGCATCAAATAGAGCTCAAAAACAACTTATAAGTTTGCAACTCGTTGATAAAGAGGAACAAAATGGCGTTCATAATATGTTAAGAGCTGCAGCTATGACTTATGTTGCAAGTGTTATATCAACATTGCTAAATTTATTACGTTTAATAATAATGTTTAATGATAGAGATAATTAATCTCTTTTTTTGTCAACTAAAAGTATAAAATATTGACAAAGAAAATAAAACAGTATACGATTATTATAAGGATAGGTGATAAGATGTATCATTTTATAGGAATTAAAGGTTCAGGTATGAGTGCTTTAGCGCAAATAATGAAAGAACTTGGATATGAAGTTCAAGGTAGTGATTATGATAAGCATTTCTTCACACAAGTTGGGCTTGAAGAATTAAATATTAAAATCTTACCATTTGATGAAAATAATATTTCTGAAAATATGAAAATAGTAAAGGGAGCAACTTTTAATAGTGAAAATAATTTGGAAGTAAAAAAAGCTGAAGAATTAGATTTAGAAATATATACATATTCAGAAATGGTTGGAAAACTTACCGAAAAATTTAAAACAATATGTGTTTGTGGATGTCATGGTAAAACAACAACTACATCAATGTTTGCTCACGTTTTAAATAGTACTATTGGTTGTAACTATTTAATAGGTGATGGAACAGGTTATGCGGATCCTAAAAACGAGTTTTTTATCTTAGAATCTTGTGAGTATTGTCGTCATTTTTTAGATTATAATCCTTACTATGTAATTATTACTAATATTGATCTTGACCATGTTGACTATTTTACAGGAATAGATGATGTAATTGATGCATATCAAACATTTGCTAATAAGGCAGATAAGATGATTATAGCTTGTGGTGATGATCCTTATACACATTCATTAGAAGTAAATAAACCAATCTTTTATTATGGATTAGATGAAGATAATGATATTCGTGCTATAAACGTTGAATATAAAGAAACAGGAATTTCTTTTGAAGTAGAAATAGAGGGTAATTATTACGGTAATTATGATTTACCTATTTATGGAAAACATAACCTTTTAAATGTCTTGGCTGTAATTGCAACTTGTTATTATGAAAGAATGGAAGCAAAAGTGATTTCTAAAGTATTAAAGACATATCAAGGAGCAAAAAGAAGATTTAGTGAAACAAAAGTTGGAAACTCAATCATTATTGATGATTATGCTCATCATCCAAATGAAGTAAAGGCAACACTAAAAGCAATTCGTCAAAAATATCCTAATAAAAAGCTTATAGCCATTTTCCAACCACATACATATTCACGTACTAACGAATTTAAAGAAGATTTAGTAAATGCTTTTAAAAATGTAGATGAGGCATATATTATGGATATTCATGGTGCCCGTGAAAAACAAGAAGATTTTGAAGGAATAACATCAGATGTAATTATTTCTAAATTAGATAATGGTCATCACATTAATTTAGATGAAGCAAATACTTTGGCTAAATATGATGATGCTGTGTTTGCTTTTATGAGTCCAAATGATATATCAAAATTAGAAGATGATTTAAAATCTTTAATTGAACATAAATAAATATTTATGTTTCAAATTGTTGACAAACTACTTATTTTGAAAAAATTAAGTTTTTAATAAAATCAAAGTGGGCTAAAATGTCTAAAAAAGAGCAAATATTAGGTATTTAATCTCTAAAAAGCACTCTTTTTTATACTTTAGTGGGAGAAATATAAAAGGCTGTGACAAAGCCGATTTGAAAAATCGACTTTATCAACAGCCTGAAAAATACACAAATAAGTGTATTTTTTATTATCTTTGATAACGACTTATATTTAATAGAACACCCATACTAATTAGAGTAATTAATAGACTAGACCCTCCATAACTTAAAAAGGGAAGAGTAACACCAGTAACTGGTATTAAACCAACAACGACCATTAAATTTAAAATAGCTTGAAAAGCAAGACCAAAAGTTATTCCAAAAGCTAGAAATTTAGCAAACTTATCCCCGCTATTTTGAGCAATTTTAAAACCTTTAAAAATAATAATTGTAAACAAAGTAGCAACAATCAATATTCCTAAAAACCCAAATTCTTCACTTATAATAGAAAAAATAAAATCAGTTTGAGGTTCTGGTAGATAGAAATGTTTTTGTCTTGAATTCATAAAACCTTGCCCAAATAAACCACCAGGTCCAATAGCATATAATGATTGAATAATTTGAAAACCACTTCCTAAAGGATCACTCCAAGGATTTAAAAATGATAAAATACGTTCTAAACGATAAGGAGCAATAGCTATAAGTAAAACAATACCAACTACACCAATTAGTCCTAAACGAATAAAAAATTTGAAATCAACGCCACTTACAAAAAGAAGACCAATAATACTTACTAAAATAATCATTCCTGTTCCAAAATCTGGTTGTAACATAATTAAACCAAAAACAAGAATAACAATACCTAAAATAGGTAAAACACCTTTTTTAATATATTTTAAATTTTTTTCATTTTTTGTTAAATATTTTGAAGTAAAAATAATTAACGTGAGTTTAGCAAATTCGCTTGGTTGAATACCAAAAGAACCAATTCCAAACCAACTTCGACTTCCATTTCTAACTGTTCCTATACCAGGAATTATAACTAAAATTAAAAGAATAATACTAATTAGTAGAAGAGTGTTTGCTTTTTCAAAATAAACCTTATAAGGAATTTTGCTAGTAATTAGCATCATAATAATTCCTATTATAAAAAACAAACCTTGGTGTTTAACAAATTTAAAAGGATCATTAAATTTGTATTCAGCCCAAATATATGAGGCTGAATAAATCATTATTATTCCAAAAAGAGAAATAGTTATAATTGTAATAAATAATAATAAATCAAATTTTTTCAAAATATCACTCCTTTACATCCAAACACCATATATAATTCCTATCATTGAGCCAATAAAACCAATAATCCAAAATAATTTAACAATGTCTTGTTCTCTCCAACCTAGTTTTTCAAAAGTGTGGTGAATAGGAGTCATAGGAAAAAATCTTTTTTTAGTTAATTTGTAATAATATCTTTGAATTAAACAGGTTATTGTTTCAATAACAAAGACTATTCCAATAACAATAAGTAGAATTTCATGTCTAGTTAAGATAGCTATAGTACCAAGAGTTGCACCAAGACAAAGTGATCCTGTATCACCCATAAATACTTTAGCAGGACTGACATTAAAAACGAGAAAACCTAGAATAGAACCTGTTAAAGTAAAACAAAAAATGGCGATTTCTTCATAACCTTCTAGCCAACCAGTATTAAATGATAAAATTCCAAAGGTACAAATAGCAATTGCTGATAAACCACCAGCTAAACCATCTAAGCCATCAGTTAAATTAACAGCATTACTGCTTGCTACTAAAACAAGTAGAATAAATAATCCATAATACCAACCAATATCTAGTTTGATATTTAATGAATGAATCCAAAGAAGAGGTTCATTTCCAGAAATCATAAATAGATAAAAGAAAATAACAGCAATAATAATTTGTAATAAAAATTTTGCTTTTTCACTTAAGCCTTTATTATTGTGTTTAATAATTATTAAATAGTCATCTATAAATCCTATTAAGAAATATCCTAAAAAGGTAAAAATAACAATTAATAAATTATATGAAAAATTTATCTTTTTAGTTAGATAGAGAATAATCATAGTAATAATAGTTGGAAGAATAAAAATGATTCCTCCCATCGTTGGTGTTCCTTGTTTAGAACGATGTTTTTCACTTAAATAGACACTTAAATTTTGACCTGCTTTTAGTTTTTTTAGAAGGGGAATTATTATGCTAGCAGAGAAGATAGACAATATAAATCCAATCATAAGTGATAAAGTAGATTTTGTTAAAATAAGCATTTTTCACCTCTAATCATCTAAGAGTAATCTTATTGTTTCACCTTCATATATTCTTTCTTTTGGACTAGGTGATTGATAAGTTACTTTTTTACCAGTTCCAGTATATTCAACTTTAAAGTCTTTTAAATTTTTCATAGCATCATCTAAATTCATATTTATAACATTAGGTACAGTTACATATTTTTTTTCATTGAAGTTATAATTTTTTTCACTCGCACCTTTTGGTTTTTTAATATTTAAAATATTAATTGAGTCTTTTAAAATTGTTCGTGCGATAGGTGCGGATATTGTTCCACCATATTGAGTTATTCCTTTAGCATTATCGATTGCGACATAGACGATAACTTCAGGATCATTTGCTGGTAAAAAACCAATGAATGATACAATATAGTTTCCAACCATATACATTCCGTTTTGAACTTTTTGGGCAGTTCCTGTTTTTCCTCCAACACGATAACCGTCTATGAAGGCATTTCTACCAGTTCCATTAGTGACAACGCTCTCAAGAGCATATCTGACTTTTTTACTTGTTTTATTATCAATAACTTTGCGAACGGTTTGTTTTTTATTTTGTTTGACGACGTTATTTGTTTCTGGTTCGTTTAAGCTTTTAACGATGTATGGTTTATTTAAGTAACCACCATTTATGGCTGCACTAACGGCTGTAATTTGTTGAATAGGGGTAACACTAACTCCTTGACCAAAGGCTGTTGTTGCAAGTTCAACCGGTCCTACTTTATCAAGTGAAAATAAAATTCCTGAACTTTCTCCGTTTAGATCGACGCCTGTTTTTTTACCAAAACCAAATTTGTTTATATATTCAAATAGTTTATCTTTTCCAATTCTTTGTCCTAAGGTAACAAAACCGGGGTTACAAGAGTTTTCTACGACTTGAAGAAAGGTTTGATGTCCATGGCCTCCAGCTTTCCAACATTTGATTCTAGCATTTTCAACATGAATGCTTCCGCCATCATCAAAAGTGTCTTTATCAAGATCAACTAATTGTTCTTGTAATGCGGTTGCTAAGGTTATAATTTTAAAGGTTGACCCAGGTTCGTATGTTGCCCAAATAGGGAGGTTTCTATTTATTTGCTCGGTACTATATTTTTTGTAATTACTTGGACTGAAATTAGGACGAGAAGAAATGGCTAATATTTCACCAGTTTTAGGATTCATAGCAATAGCTAATGCTTGATCTGGATTGTATCTTTTAACAGCATTATCTAGTTCTCTTTCAACGACTGCTTGTAGTTTGTAATTGATTGTTAGACTCATATTAATTCCATCTTGAGGTTTTTCATAAGCTTCTGTTAGTTTTAATTTGTTTCCTTTGGCATCACTTAAATATTTGATAGCTCCATATTCACCTGTTAGATATTTATCATACATAAGTTCTAAACCACTTAAACCTTGATTATCAATTCCAACGAATCCTAAAGTATGTGACATTAAGGAATCGTATGGATAATATCTTTGTGATTCTTTAATTAGGTAAACGCCATCTAATTTTAGTGAATTTATTTTATCTGCTATCTCATAAGATAATCTTCTTCCTTCGGGGTGAACTCTTTCAATTGATGTTTTTTTATTTACGTGTTTATACATATCATCATAGCTTACATTTAAAATCGCACTCAGTTTTTTAGTAGTTTCTTTTTTGTTTTTAATTTGATTTGGAACTAAAACTAGGGAAGTCGTTGTTTTATTATCCGCAAGAACAACACCATTTCGATCATATATTTTCCCTCGATTTGCTTCAATTGGTAGGTTACGACTCCAAAGGCTAGATGATAGTTTATTTAGCTTTTTATAATCGATAACTTGAATGTAGAAAACTTTTCCAATTATGATAATAAGAAGGATAATGATGATTATAAAAACAATTTTAATACGTGTATGAATTGCTTTGAAAAACATTTAAGTCACCTCTTTTTAATATATATGCATGTCCATTAAAAAAAAGAATTAAACATTTGACTATAAATACAAAATGTTATAAAATTAATGGTAGATAGAATAGGGGAAATATCGATGAAAAGAAAAGAAAATGGATTTGCAGCAACAGGAATACTTTATACAATTTTACTTGTTTTTTTAGTGCTTATGACAACATTACTTGCGACGCTTTCATCTCGTTCAAGAATTTTAGAGAAGTTAAAGAAGGATGCTAAAGATATAAATGAGGAAAAATATGGAATACTAAGTAGAGACTATACACAAGGAGAAAGAGTAAGTTATCTAGGATATGAATGGTTAGTGATGAGAGATTATGGAAAATCAACTAGATTGATGCTTAGTGATCATTTATCAACTAATGAATTGCAATTATATTTACCATCAGATGTACCTAGTAGTACTGTTAGTAATATAGGTATTCCAATGTGTGTTGAAGGAACTTCTTATTGTCCTAAATCATATAGATATAATACGAGTCTAATAAAGACGACTGTAGAGAATTGGTTAGATAGTAAAATGAGTGAAAATAATTTATCAAAAACAACGGAATTGGAAGAGATGACATTTAATGATGGTGTTGATTCTATTAAGAGTTATGTTAGAATACCAATAGAGGAAGAAGAAGGTTTAACTAGGAGTGTTATATCAGAAGAAGTTACGCAGGTATATAATGGAACTTCTTATCTTGTCAAATATTATAAAGGTTGTAATTATTCCCCACTATTAAGTGATAAAAGCCAAGACGGTGATTATATTGCTACCTTAACTAAAGGCAAAGCTGGATATGATGGATATGTTATTTTCCCATTTACGGGTAATGGATATTGTGACGATGGTAAGTCTGCAAGATATAGATTACATGCTTCTCAAGTAATGCCTATTATAACGGTTAAAGAAAGTTAAGGACAAATATGTTCTTTTTTTCTTGTCTTTAGGTTTTAAAAATGATAATATTTGATTAGAGGTTGATATTATGATTGCAGAAGTACTTGTTGAAATTAAAGCTAAAAATATTGATAAAACATTTTCCTATTTGATTCCAAAAGATTTTAAAGAAAAAATAAAGGTTGGTATTAGAGTACTAGTACCATTTGGAAAACAAAAACTAGAAGGATTTGTTTTAAAAATAAAAGAAAATGAAAAACTTGATTATGAATTAAAAGAAATAATATCATTAATAGACGAGGAACCTGTCTTAAATAAAGAAATGCTTGAACTTGGAAAATACATATCACAAAAAACATTATGTAATCTAATAAGTGCTTATCAAACGATGTTACCATCTGCTTTAAAAGCTAAGAAAAGTCTCACCATAAATAAAAAATATATTACATATTTAGTTTTAAATAAAAAAATAAGTGTTTCAAATGAAAAACAAAAAGAAATTCTTAAATTATTTGAAAATAAGGATAAAGTTTTAAAGAAAGAAGCTAATGATATTTCTGTATCTAGCGTGAAAACATTGATAAAACAAGAAATTATAAAAGAAATAAAAATAGAAGAATACCGTCTAAATAATAAAGTAGAAAAAGAAGGTACAAAAATAAAACTAAATGATGAACAAAATAAAGTTATAAAAGAAATTTTAAATCAAAAAAATAAATTTCAACCATTCCTTCTTCATGGAGTAACGGGAAGTGGCAAAACTGAAGTATATATGCATCTAATAGAAGAAATTATAAAAGAAAAAAAAGAAGCTATAGTTCTTGTACCTGAAATAAGTTTGACACCACAACTCGTTTCTAATTTTAAAAAAAGATTTGGTAGTACTATTGCAATATTACACTCTAGATTATCAAACGGAGAAAAATATGATGAATGGCGCAAAATACAGAGAAGAGAAGTAAAAATTGTAATAGGTGCAAGAAGTGCCATCTTCGCACCACTAACTAACTTAGGAATAATTATTATAGATGAAGAACACGAAATGACTTATAAACAAGAAAATAATCCAAAATATAATGCTATTGATATAGCTTTATGGCGAGGAAGAAAATATAATATACCGATTGTACTTGGAAGTGCAACACCTAAAATAGAAAGTTATACAAGAGCTAAAATGGGAATTTATCACCTTTGTGAATTAAAAAAAAGAGTAAACGATAATTTACCTAAAGTTACCTTAATTGACATGAAAGACGAAATAAAAAAGAATAATCGAATTATTTCAGGTTTATTAGATGAAAAAATAAAAGAAAAATTGGATAAAAATGAACAAATAATTCTTCTTTTAAATAGAAGAGGTTATTCAACTATTGTAACTTGTAAAAATTGCGGATATGTTCATAAATGTCCTGCTTGTGATATTCCTTTGATTTATCACAAATCATCTAATACAATGCGCTGTCATTATTGTGGATATGGAAGTTCTAGATTAAAAAAATGTCCTAGTTGCGGTAGTATTGATATAAACGATTATGGAATGGGAACTGAAAAATTAGAACAATATATAAAAGAAAATTATTCTAAAGCTAAGGTTATTAGAATGGATAATGATACTACTTCTACTAAAGGAAGTCATGAAAAAATTATAAATTCATTTAGACAAGAAAAGTATAATGTTTTAATTGGAACGCAAATGATCGCTAAAGGACTTGATTTTCCTAAAGTAACTTTGGTTGGTGTTATTAATGGAGATGCTAGTTTAAATATACCAGATTTTAGAAGTGGAGAAAGAACTTTTCAACTTTTGAATCAGGTTGCTGGAAGAGCCGGAAGAGCCTCTTTAAAAGGTGAAGTAATTATTCAAGGATTTAATATTGATCATTATAGCATTAAATATGCAAGTTCTCATGATTATAATAGTTTTTATAAAAAAGAAATGGAAATTAGAAAAATTCTAAAATACAGTCCTTATTATAATTTGTGTTATATTAAAATATCATCTAATAATTATGATGAAGCATATAAAACAGGCGAAAAAATTACTGATTATTTAAAAAGTAAAAAAATAAAAGATTTATTTATTTTAGGGCCAACGGCATGTAATATTCCTAAAATAAATAATGTTTATTATCTTGGAGTAATTTTAAAATATAAAGATAGTAGTCAGATATTTAAAGAATTGAAATTTATTAATAATATTTATGCTAAAAATAAAGTAAATGTAGATATAGATATTGATCCAAATAAAATATAAAAAAATCAAAGATGATATTAAGTCTTTGATTTTTTAGTGTATAATGTCTTTGTTTGTTTCATTTAACTTTAATTGTTTAATCTTAGTTGTAGCATTATTATAATGAGGATGATAATATTGTGATAGAGAAGCAACATCTAACCATAAACTATTTTCTTCTGTTGGGTTTTGATTGATAAAAATATTATTTTTAGAAGAACAAAGAAGACTTTTTAAAATAATTAAAGAATCTTTTAATTTATTACCGGTTAAACTATCTAAATCAACAAATCCCAAATGTTTTAAATGAATAATAGTAGCATTTTCTTTATATAATTGTGATTTAAAAATGCTCCCTTTTTTAATATTATTAATATTTGTACATATTTTAATATTACCTCTAAAAACTGAATTACACTTCATAGTTTTACCTCCTTTTTAAGTGTTATATATATTATCATAACTTGTAAATAAATGCAAACAAACTATTTACTTGCGAAAATATGTTTGCTATACTAATACTAGTTGACAATAGTGTTATAATAATAATTAGTTTGAGGTGATTTTATGGATAAAATAATAATTAAAGGAGCAAGAGAAAATAACCTAAAAAATATTTCAATTGAACTTCCTAAAAATAAACTAATAGTAATGACTGGTGTTAGTGGAAGTGGTAAAAGTAGCTTAGCTTTTGATACTATTTATGCTGAAGGACAAAGAAGATATGTTGAAAGTTTAAGTGCCTATGCTAGACAGTTTTTAGGTGGCGAATCAAAACCCGATGTCGATAGTATTGAAGGGTTATCACCATCAATTAGTATTGATCAAAAAACAACCAATAAAAATCCTAGAAGTACCGTGGGAACAGTAACCGAAATATATGATTATTTGAGATTGCTATATGCTAGAATAGGTATACCATATTGTCCTGTTCATCACAAACCTATTTCTAGTCAAAGTGTCGAAGAAATGACAAACCAGGTATTAAAACTAGAAGATAGAACTAAAATTAAAATATTAAGTCCTGTTGTTTATGGTGAAAAGGGAACTTTTAAAGACCTTCTTTCTGATTTAAGAAAAGATGGTTATGTTAGAGTTATAATTGATGATGAAGAATTAGATTTAATGGAAGAAATTAATCTTTCAAAAAACAAAAAACATAGAATTCAGGTTGTAGTTGATCGTTTAATTATAAAAGATGGAATTAGAAGTCGTTTATATGAATCAATTGAACAGGCATCAAAACTTTCTAAAGGTAGAGTTTTTATAGAAGTAATTGGTGGCGATTCATTTTTAATGAGTGAAACTTATGCTTGTCCAGATTGTGACTTTTCACTTCCAGAATTAGAGCCAAGAATGTTTTCGTTTAATGCACCATATGGGGCATGTGATGAATGTAAAGGACTTGGAATAAAATATAAAATAGATGAAGATTTAGTTATTCCAAATAAAAATTTAAGTATTTTAGAAGGCGCTATTAAGCCTATTAATATAGAAGATACTAATAATATAACCTATACAGAACTTTCAACTGTTTGTAAGCATTATAATATAAAAATGGATGTTCCGATTAAAAATTTAAAAAGAGAACAATTAGACATTATTTTATACGGATCATTAGAACCATTAGAATTTAATTATATTTCAAAAACAGGTAATAAAAGAAGTACAAAAAACTTCTACGAAGGTGTTATTAATAATTTAGAGAGAAGATATGTTGAAACAAAAAGTACTTGGATTCGTGATTGGATAGAGGGATATATGACAGAATTAGAATGTCCAAAATGTCATGGAGCTCGTCTTGATGAATCAATTCTTTCTGTTTTGATTTCTAAAAAAAATATTTTTGAATTAACAAATTTAAGCATAGAAGATTTATATACCTTCTTTAATAAACTAAAATTGAATAAAGAACAACTTGAAATATCTAAACTTATAATTAAAGAAATAAAATCACGATTAGAATTTTTAATTAATGTAGGACTTGGTTATTTAACGCTTAGTCGAAGTGCTGGAACACTAAGTGGTGGAGAAGCTCAACGAATTAGACTTGCAACGCAAATAGGATCACATTTAACAGGTGTTTTATATGTTTTGGATGAACCTAGTATTGGGCTTCATCAAAGAGATAATAATCGTTTAATTAAGTCACTCCAAGAAATGCGTGATTTAGGTAATACTTTAATTGTTGTAGAACATGATACGGATACGATGTTAGCAGCTGATTATTTAGTTGATATCGGTCCAGAAGCGGGTCTTCATGGTGGAAAGGTAATTGCTTGTGGAACACCAAAAGAAGTAATGGAAAATGAAAATAGTTTAACCGGAAAATATTTAACAGGAAAATTAAAGATAGATGTTCCTGAAAAAAGAAGAAAAGGTAATAAAAAATATCTTGAAGTAAAAGGCGCAAAAGAAAATAATTTAAAAAATATTAATGTTAAAATTCCACTTGGTACTTTTACATGTATAACAGGTGTTAGTGGAAGTGGTAAAAGTAGTTTAGTTAATGAAATAATTTATAAAGCAGTTTCTAGTAATTTATATAAATCAAAAGAAAAACCAGGAAAATTTAGAGAAATAAAAGGCCTTGAAAATATAGATAAAGTTATTGATATATCACAAGCTCCAATTGGTCGTACACCAAGATCAAATCCTGCAACTTATACAGGTGTATTTGATGATATAAGAGATGTTTTCGCATCAACAAAAGAAGCTAAAATGAAAGGTTATGATAAAGGAAGATTTTCTTTTAACGTAAAAGGCGGTCGTTGTGAGGCTTGTTTTGGAGATGGTGTTAAGAAAATAGAAATGCATTTTTTACCTGATGTTTATGTTCCTTGTGAAGTTTGTCATGGTACACGTTATAATAGTGAAACATTAAATATAAAATATAAAGGAAAAAGTATCTATGATGTTTTAGAGATGCGAGTTGAAGAAGCTTTGCCATTCTTTGAAAACCATCCTAAAATAAAAAATAAGCTACAAATGCTTATGGATGTTGGTCTTTCTTATATAAAACTTGGTCAAAGTGCTCCTACTTTAAGTGGTGGAGAAGCGGGAAGAATTAAACTAGCTAAAGAATTACAAAAGAAACCAACTGGTAGAAGTTTGTTTATTTTAGATGAACCTACAACAGGACTTCATACTCATGATATAAAAAAATTACTTGCAATTCTTCAAAGAATTGTTGATAATGGTGATACTGTATTAGTTATAGAACACAATTTAGATGTAATCAAGGTTGCTGATTATATAATCGATTTAGGACCAGAAGGTGGCGATAATGGTGGTACTATTGTTGCTAAGGGAACACCTGAAGAAATTGTTAAAGTAAAAGAAAGTTATACAGGGGAATTTTTAAAACCTCTTTTAGGTAAGAACTAAAAAGTGTGGTATAATGAATAAGGTGATAAAATGACATATATTACTATATTTGCTTTTTTATTTGTTTTAATTGATCAAATAATTAAAATTTTTATAAGTAACACTATGATATTAAATAGTAGTATTTCAGTTATAGATAAATTTTTTTCAATAACATATGTTCAAAATTTAGGAGCTGCCTTTAGTATCTTAAATGGCAATCGTATCTTTTTGATAATGATTGCAATAGTAGCTTTGTTTATAATATATAAATTTTTTATTAACGATACTATCTTAACAAAAATGAATATTTTTACTTATAGTATGTTAATAGGAGGAATTCTAGGTAATTTAATTGATAGAATTATTAGAGGATATGTTATTGATTATTTGGATTTTAATATTATAGGTTATAATTTTCCAATTTTTAATTTAGCTGATATAGCAATAGTAATAAGTGCTTTTTTACTTATTATTAATATGTCTAGAGGTGATAAGAATGCAAAAAATAAAAATAGATGAACAATTTAAAAATCAAAGAATTGATAGTTATTTACCACAAGTTCTAGATGTTAGTAGAAGTAAAGTAAGTAAAATGATTAAAAATGAAGAGATACTTGTTAATGGTAAAAAAACAAAAAATAGTTATATTTTGAAAGAAAATGATCTTGTTGAAGTTGGAGAAATAAAAGAAGAAATAATGCAAGCTCTTCCTGAAAAAATGGATTTAGATATTATTTATGAAGATGATGATGTAATCGTTGTTAATAAACCAAACGGAATGGTAGTTCATCCTGCGGTTGGTAATAAATCTAAAACCTTAGTTAATGGTCTTTTATATCATTCTAAAAATTTGAGTACTATTAATGGTGAATTTAGACCGGGAATAGTCCATCGTATAGATGCATATACAACTGGACTTTTGATGGTTGCTAAAAATGATAAGGCTCATAAGATATTAGCTAAAGAATTAGAAGAAAAAAAGACAACTCGTAAGTATATTGCCTTAGTATGGGGAATAATAAATACAGATACTGGAACAATTGATGCACCAATCGGAAGAGATATTAATGATCGTAAAAAAATGGCTGTTACAGATATTAATTCGAAAGATGCGATAACCCATTTTAAAGTAATAGAAAGATATTCTAATGCTACTTTGATTGAATTAAAACTAGAAACAGGTAGGACGCATCAAATAAGAGTTCATATGAACTATATAGGTTATCCGGTTGTAAATGATCCTGTTTATGGAAGACGTAAATTAATTGATAATACGGGACAATGTTTACATGCGAAAACATTAGGTTTTATACATCCAACAACTCATGAATATATGGAGTTTGATAGTCCATTGCCACCATGTTTTGAAAATATCTTAAAACAATTTAAAGATTCATAAAATAAATTGTTAAGTTTAAAATTAAAGCAAATAAAGTAAATAGAGTATATGGTATTAAAAAAAGACTAGCTTTTTCATTTATTTCTTTAGTTTCATAATAAAGAAATAGAGAAGTTATGAAAGTTAAAACAATATCAACAAAACCTAAAAAGATGTTTTTTAAACTAAAAAAGAAAAAGGTAAAAAGTTGATTAAAAATATAATTATAAATTAATACATTAGTATAACTTTTGATATATTTATAATAAATGGTATTGAAAACAATATAAATACTAATAGCAATTAAAATATATAAAACAGTCCATACAATTGGAAAAAAATAAGTTGGTGGCGCAAATTTTGGAAGATTTAGACTCGTATAAAAGGTAGAATCAACTTTAAAAATAATAGAACTTAAAAACCATGGTAGTAAAATTAAGATAAATTTTATGAAATTTTTCATACATGCACCTCTTTACACAATTTATGAATTATATTAAAATATTATTAATAGGAGGAAATATGGAAGAAGTAAGACTAGAAAAAAATGACGAATTAGTGATGAAATTACTTCACTTTTTTATAACAGAACAAGGATATAGCCCAATTGTTTTACATGGAGCTAAGAACGAGATATGGCTAGAAAATTTGGATGAGAATTACCAAATTGTTAGAATTGTTTCGAATTATATTCATAATGATGAACAGTTAAATTTTGATTTATTTAGAACACAAAAAATAGTAAATAAAATAAAGAAAAAGACAATGTCATTTAATATTACAACTTTAAGTTTGTTTGTTAATTTAGGTGATAATGTTGATATAGAACCATATATGCATTCTAATCATTTAGATTGTGCTGAGGTTAACAATGTTAAAGATTTAAAGAAATATGAATTTATTATGAATGAGTTTCCAACAATTACTAAAGATACTAATTTTAAAGAAAAAGGTATGGAATTATTCATGAAAATAACAAAAGAAATTGGTGAAAAAAATGAATCTGATTCTATTAAAGCAGAAGAAGTATTTAAGAAAAAAACACCATATCTTACATATTTCATAATTACTATCAATGTTTTAGTGTTTTTTGCGACATATCTTTTTGGAAAGGGAAGTCAAGATTCACTTACATTACTTAGATTTGGTGCTAATTACGCACCACTAGTAAAAAATGGTGAATATTATCGTTTAATTACAAGTGCCTTTTTACACGCTGGAATTTTCCATTTACTTTTCAACTGTTATGCACTTTATATAGTTGGTATGCAAATTGAGAGTTTTCTAGGTAAAACAAAGTTTTTAATTGTATATTTGTTTAGTGCTTTAACTGGTAGTTTGATGTCTGTTATTTTTAATGATTCTATATGTGTTGGTGCTTCAGGAGCTATTTTCGGATTATTTGGTGCTCTTTTATATTTTGGATATCATTATCGTATTTACCTTGGAACGGTTATAAAATCTCAGATAATACCGCTAATTTTATTTAATTTAGCTTTAGGTTTTGTTTTAAACGGGATAGCTAATTCAGCTCATATTGGAGGTTTAGTTGGAGGACTTCTAATAACTATGGCATTAGGTGTTAAATATAAATCAAGTAAATCTGAAAAAATAAATGGATTAATTATTTCACTTATATATTTATGTTTCTTAATCTATGTAGCTTTCTTTTTTCATTAATTTACACAAATTAGACATATAAAATAAATAAAGTTAAATCTTTATTTATTTTTTTTGATATAATAAAAGTAAGAAGAGGAGGCGTTTTTATGAGAAAAAGAAAAATGTCAAAAAAGAAAAAGAAAACAATTTTTTCAATGGTTATTATTCTAATATTAGTTATTATTGGAGGCGGGTATTTTATTTTAAATAATAAGGATCTTGCTAAAAAAATAAAAGAAAAAGTAGAAATGAAAAAATTAAAAATAGTTGATCAAGATTCAAAAACAAGACCATATGCAGTTATGATTAATAATCATGCTAAAGCACGTATTAATCACGCTGGTTTAGATGATGCATATATTGTTTATGAAGCTATAGCTGAAGGAGGACTAACACGTCTTATGGCTATTTTTAAAGATAAAGATACAGATAGAATCGGTTCAGTTAGAAGTTCGCGTCCATATTTCTTGGATTATGCTTTAGAAAATGATGCTATTTATGTTCATTTTGGTGGTAGTTCTCAAGCTTTAAGTGATATAAAAACTTTAGATATTGATAATATTGATGGTATGAGTACAGCTAGTGCTTTTTGGAGAGATCGTACGTTAGGTGTTGCTTTAGAGCATACTGCTTTTACGAATATGGAAAAGTTAAAAAGTGCTGTATCGGACAAAGGATATAGAACTAAGACTAATAAAAAATTATTATTAAATTATAAAGTTGATGAGTTTAATTTAGATTCTAAAGAGGATAGTATTGTTGCAAACAACATTTCGATTCCTTATTCTCATTATGTTGTAACATCATATACTTATGATGCTGAGAAAAAAGTATATAATCGTTTTGTAAATGGAGTTGCCCATACTGATGGTATTACTAAAAATCAATATACAGCTAAAAATATAATTGTTATGAAAGTTAATAATTATAGTTTAGATAGTTATGGACGTCAAAAATTAGATAATATTGGAAGTGGCGATGGATATTACATAACTAATGGTTATGCTGTTCCTATTGTTTGGGAAAAGGAATCACGTTCTAGTCAAACGATATATCGTTATTCAGATGGTACAGAAATTGATGTTAATGATGGTAATACATATATTCAAATTCAACCTATAACACAAGAGTTGACAATTAATTAAATAAATTTAAAAAATTTAAGCGAAAAGATTATTAATTTTTTTCTGAATATGATATAATGTAATAGTCTGAGGTGAATTTTAAATGTCGACCAAAATAAAAAAAGATGATAACTACATGAATATTGTAGGGAATATACTTGATAATGAAGAGTTTAATCAAATAAAAAGAATAGAGCATCATGGAACAACTCGTTTTGAACATTCAGTAAGAGTTTCATATTATTCTTATAAAATATCTAAATTATTACATTTAGATTATGTTGAAACAGCAAGAGCTGGATTACTTCATGATTTCTTTATTAGTGATGAAGATAGAAATGTTAAAGATCGTTTTGTTTCTACTTTTGTTCATCCTAAAGAAGCTGTTGATAATTCGATGCGTGTTTTTGGAATTAATGAAAAGGAAAAGGATATTATAAAATCACATATGTTTCCTATTAATATTTCTTTACCAAAATATGCAGAGTCATGGATTGTTAGTATGGTGGATAAAGTAGTGGGGTCATATGAGTTCGGTAGAAAGTTTGGCTATTTAGTTAATGTTTATTTAATTCTTTTACTTAACATAAAACTATAATAATTTTATAGTTTTTTTCTTTTATTCATGTTATAATTTATCTAGATGTCCTCATAACATAATGGATAGTGTAATTCCCTCCTAAGGAATAAATGTAGGTTCGATCCCTACTGAGGACACCAGATTGATACTAAACTCGAACACTTTTGTTGTTTGAGTTTTAAAATAATTAAATTTGTACTAAATATTTATGTAGATTCAATTGATTTTAACATGCTTGCAGATTGACGAAGTAAATTTTGTGATTTGTAAAATATTTTAGAATTGAGGGATAGAAAATATGTTTAAAGATATCAGTCTATATATTGATAATAATAAAGTTGATTTTGAGTATGAAATAAATAAAGATAAAGTAATTATTAAAACAATTGATGAATTAGAGATTGGAAAAAATTTAAATATTTTTTATGATGAAAACATATATGAGATTAAATTAAATAACAGTACAAAATTTAGTAAAGGCAAGGCTGGAGAGATATTTATTAATTTAGATATTAAAAAATTGTCTTTTTCAGTAATATTAAAGTTTAATAATATTTTATATAACTTTAATTGGACTGGATGCTATAGGTTTTTTAACAACTAAATCACTAGTTATATTGTTCTTAGCAACAATGATTTCGTGGTTGATATCTATCATTTATATGTTGTACAATTTGAAATTAGAATTCAAGTTACCAAACAAAGAAAATATGAGAAATGTATTAAAATATGGAGTACCAACATCTTTGGAAAGGTTGTTATCACGTATATTTATACTAATCTATGGTATAATAGCAAGTTATTTGGGAACAGATAAATATTCAATCCATACAATATGTTATAGTGTATGCTTAAGTCTTGAAATTATAACAAATGCTTACCAAGCAACATTAATGATAAAAGTTCCGATAAAAGAGTCTTATGAACAACAATATGAAACTGTAATGAAAATAAAGAAAAAGTGTTTTCCATTAATAATAGTATTAAACTATATTTTTTGTTTTATATATTTAGTTATATCTCATGGTAGTTTGCCATTAGAAAAGTGTTTTCCTTACATAATATTTTATTCTTTTGGTGTTTTTGGATTATATCCATATGAAACTTATAAAACATTATGTATTACTCGGAGAAAAACCACTAATATTGTTAGTAGGTTTAATAATTGGAGTACTTGCTAGAATAGTAGTGTGTTGTATTTTTTACAATACGCAAATAGCACTATTTGCATTTGGAATAGCAAATTTTGTTGATTTCTATACAAGAAGTATAATTTTTAGATTATGTTTGTTAAGAGGTGTAGATAATCAATTAGAAATAAGTACAACTTAAAAGGAAAATGTTGCAAAAATTATGATATTATGTTAATATTATAATATACAAATTTGTAGTCTCCAAGACAACAAAATAGATAAGAAACAAAAGGACAATAACATACAAACATCAAAGGAGGAAGGAGAATATGGCAAAAATAATCAGAAATAAGAGCTACTTAAAAAACAATTATTATACTATTCATCAGTATGTAGCCAACAAACGGGATGTCACACTTATAGATGTAATACAAGATTTTGATAAAGATTTCAATGTAAAGTTAAAATCAGAAGAAGTCAAAGAAATTTTTGATATAGGTGTAAAAGAAGGATTGTTTTTTAAAAAGACAATTGATGGACAAATACATTATTATATTTAATTTGCCATAGCAAAAGAAATTTATTTAGGAATAGCTTAATAAGAATAATTAATTACTCCTAAATATTTTTAAACAGTATAGTTTTACTATACTGTTTTTATTATCTGACTTATAGAAAGGTTGAAAATATCATTATTCTAACCTTAGATGAGAGTACGAAATTTGTATTTTTCTTTTTTCTACGTAAAAAAACAACATCTTGTATATTTAAAAAACTAATGGTACAATAAGAAAGAGGTAGAAAGATATGTTTAAATTACATTCAGAATTTAAGCCAACAGGTGACCAACCTGAGGCAATAGAATATTTAAGTAAAGGGATAATGGATGGGAAGAAATATCAGACACTTTTAGGAGTTACTGGGTCTGGAAAAACTTTTACAATGGCAAATATAATTGAAAAAGTACAAAAGCCAACATTGGTTTTAGCACATAATAAAACTCTAGCTGGACAATTATATTCAGAATTTAAAGAATTTTTCCCAGAAAATAATGTTGAATATTTTGTGTCATACTATGATTATTACCAACCAGAAAGTTATATTCCATCAACAGATACTTATATTGAAAAAGATTCTTCTATTAATGATGAAATAGACAAATTACGACATTCTGCAACTTTATCGTTATTTGAAACAAGAGATGTTATTATCGTTGCTTCTGTTTCATGTATTTATGGTTTAGGAGACCCTATAGATTACCAAGAAATGATGTTATCCTTAAGACCAGGAATGAAAAAATCAAGAGACCAAGTATTAAAGAAACTTATTAGTATGCAATATGCTAGAAACGAAATTGACTTTAAAAGAGGAACTTTTAGAGCAAAAGGAGATATAGTAGAAATATATCCATCAGATCAATCTGAATCGGCAATAAGACTTGAATTTTGGGGAGATGAAATAGAAAAAATAGTCGAAATAAATAGTTTGACAGGTAAACCAATTGGAACAAGAAGACACATTTTGATTTCACCAGCATCACATTATGTTACAACAAAAGATAAGATGGAAAAAGCAATAGCAACAATCGAAAAAGAAATGGAAGAAAGGGTAAAATATTTTAAATCTCAAAATAAATTAATTGAAGCACAGAGAATAGAAGAAAGGACAAATTTTGATATTGAAATGATGAAAGAAACTGGATTTTGTTCTGGAATTGAAAACTATTCAAGACATATAAGCCGGAAGACCAGAAGGAAGTCCACCATATACTTTATTTGATTACTTCCCTGATGATTTCTTATTATTAATTGATGAATCACATGCAACAATTCCTCAAGTAAAAGCAATGTATAATGGCGATAGAGCAAGAAAAGAATCTTTAGTAAATTATGGATTTAGATTACCATCAGCTTTTGATAATAGGCCCTTAACATTTAAAGAATTTGAAGAAAGAATAAACCAAGTAGTTTTTGTTAGTGCAACCCCAGCTGATTATGAAAAAGAGCATTCTAAATCAAATGTTGTTGAACAAATTATTAGACCTACTGGGTTATTAGATCCTAAAATAGAAGTAAAACCTGTAACTAATCAGATAGATGATTTAATAGAGCAAATAAGACTAAGAGTAGATAAAAAAGAAAGAATATTAGTAACAACTTTAACTAAAAAAATGGCTGAAGATTTAACTAAATATTTAAAAGAACTAGACATTAAAGTAAACTATATGCATTCAGATACAAAAGCGTTAGAAAGAATGAAAATTATAAGAGATTTAAGGCTTCGGAGAATTTGATGTTTTAGTTGGTATAAATCTTTTAAGAGAAGGATTAGATATACCAGAAGTATCACTAGTTGCAATACTAGATGCTGATAAAGAAGGATTTTTACGTTCAGAGAGGTCTCTTATTCAAACTATTGGACGTGCTGCTAGAAATACTAATGGTACAGTTATAATGTATGCAGATGAACTAACAGAGAGTATGGAGAAAGCAATTTCTGAAACAAACAGAAGAAGAACAATACAAACTAAATATAATAAAGAGCATAATATTACTCCTAAGACTATTAATAAGTCAGTAAGAGATACAATTAGTATAACAAATATAGAAGATATTAGCGTAGAATATAAACTAGAGAAAACTGAAAATATAAAAGATGTAATTGCGAATTTAACAGATGAAATGCTAAAATATGCAGCACAAATGGAATTTGAGAAGGCAGCAGAACTTCGTGATAAAATAAAGGAACTAGAAAATTTAATATAATAAGATATATAAAGGGACATTAAAAATGTCCCTTTTCCATTTACTGTATTTTTTGTTAATTAACTTTTAAGTACTAATGGCAAAATAAGCATTTTAATTGATGTGCATTTACCATATAGAGTCCTTCTTTTTTTCTAAATTTAATATTGTTTGCTTCTAGAAAGCGAATTTCTTCCTTAGTTGGAATTAAAAAAACAACTTCTGATTTAGTTTCATTTATTTTGCTATATAGGTATTTTGAATACATTTTGTTGTAACCTCCTTACAAAATACAGTAAATGATAATAAAAGAAGGGTTGAAAAATATTATACAAAAAAATCTTTGAAATATTTGTCATAAATAGTAGTAAATATAAAATTTTATAGATAGCAAAAAAACATAAAAAGCATAAGATGTAATAGGGTGATTAGATTGAAATTTTTTAAAGAATTATATGAAGATGCTAAAAATATAAAAGACAAAGATCCAGCATGTAAAAATATACTTGAAGTAATAATTCTATACCCTGGATTTCATATTTTGGTATTTCACAAAATAGCACATTTTTTATATAATCATAGGTTATTATTTTTGGCAAGACTTATATCTCAATTAGGGAGATTCTTTACTGGAATTGAAATACATCCAGGAGCTAAAATTGGTAGAAGATTATTTATTGATCACGGAATGGGAATTGTAATAGGAGAGACTGCAACAGTTGGTAATGATTGTACAATTTATCATAATGCAACATTAGGAGGAACAGGAAAAGATAAATATAAAAGACATCCTGATTTGGGAAATAATGTAATGGTAGGTTCAGGTGCAAAAATATTACGGACCAATCAAAATAGGTAACTTTGTAAAAATTGGTGCAAATAGTACAGTTCTTAAAAATATTCCTGATAATGTAACTGTTGTTAGATGTAATGTAATTATTGATAAAAATAAGTAAAAAAATAAAATCTAAATTAACAATTGCAAGAAGTAGTAATTTAGATTTTATTTTTAATTATAAATTATATAAGTTATTATCAATTAATAATTTTGCTCTTTTTCTTGTTTTTTCATTATCAGAATTTAAAGAATCTTCTAAAAATTGAGGGTGGTTTACTAAGAAGTTTCTCATTGTGGTATAAGGGTCTTTATAAAATCCTTTAAGCATTTCTAGTTGTCCTTGATTAATAATATTTAATTCAAAGGCTTTTTCAAATAAAGAATCATCTACTAAAGCTAAAGGAATTGTTTTTATACCTTCTTTTTCTAATACTTCAGTTCCACCTTGTTTTCTATCTACAACATAACATGTCCAAGGCAATTTTCCATTTAAACTTTTTATTGCTGGAATCCAAGAACGAACATAATTAGAGGCAGCAGTAACTAGATCAGACGCATTTAAAACTTTTTTTCTTTCTAAATTTGTTATTTTATTAGTTGTAGAAAAATCATAAGGACTTTCAAAAGCTTCTAAGTCTTTAAATAAAGTAAGATGAGGTTTTTTTAGTAAATATGCGATTATATTTGAAAAATACCAATCTCTTCTTTCTCCACCAGAGATATAATCAATTTCATCTATATTAACATTTTTAGTAATTGCTTCTATCATAGAATCTATAGTGTATTTATAGATTGAATTAGTATTGTATTGTACAAGAACTTTATCAAAAACCTTTTTTGGTAAATTAATTCTATCTTCTAATAAAGTATCAATATAAGCTAAAAATTGGGTAGCTTCTTGTTCATTACCATAAAGAAAATGAGTATTAACAAAATATGGTGAAATCATACCAGAAGTTAAGAAAAATGGTTTGTTTTCTTCACAGAATTTCACGGCTTTTGTTTTAAATAAATATGACATTATATCAGACATATATAATCCTCCTTTAAATAAATTATAAACTTATTCTAAGAAAAAAGTATTAATTTGTCAAGAGAAATAATGAGTATATTACTAGTTGTTATGAAAAATATATTGACAAAATTATAGTAATTGTATAATATAAAGTAGAGATAAGAAAAATAAATAAAAACGAAAGAAAAGGAAAAGAAAAAATGAAAAATATAGTAGCTGTAAGCCTTGATACTGTACACACAAGCAAGTTAATAAACGAAAAAGTAATAATAAATACAAATAAAAAGATAGTAACAAAAGCCTAGAAATAGGTTTTTGTTGCTGTCTTTTTTATTTTTAATTAGTCATTAAATTTAAAATAAAATATAAAAAACAGGGAGGAATAAAAAATGTAATAGTAAACAAAAATAAGAGACATACTATATTTGATTATACAAATATTTTGTTAAAAAATAAGAAAGAAGGGGAAAGAATAATGAAGAAAAATTTTAAAAATGAAAAAGCAATAACACTAATAGCGTTAGTAATAACAATAATAGTACTATTAATTTTAGCAGGAATAAGTATAGCAACATTAACAGGACAAAATGGAATACTAACACAAGCACAAAACGCAAAAACAACGACAGAAAATAAAAGTGCAGAAGAAAAAGTAAAATTAGCAATATTAGCAGCAAGAACACAATCAGATACAGGAACATTAGAAGCAGACAAATTAGTAGAAGAAGTACAAAATCAAGGAGGAACAGCAGAAACAACAGCAGGAGGATTTCTAGTAACAGTAATAATGGATGGAAAAACGTTTACAGTAGATGTTAATGGAAATGTAGAGCCAGCAACTTCAAAACCACAGATAACCGAAGTTAAAATAGTAACAAGTGAAGATGGAATAGGTGAAGATGTTTCAGAAAACCAAAGCGAAACTACAGTATTATATATAAGTTTCAAAGCAAGCTTAGAAAATGGAACAATAAATTCCGTAACTTGTGATAATGGAACTGTAGAAAACAAAAATGGAATATATGTAACAAAAATAACAGCGAATGGAACATATAAATTTACAATAACGGGAACAGGAAAAAATGGAATTACAACAATAACAGTACCATTAAAAGTAAAAAAATATGAAAACAATATATTAAGTGCGTCGGATATAGCTGCAATGACAGACAAATCAAAAATATATGGGGCAACAGTAACAGGATATACATTACCAAGTGGAACAACAACAGATGTGGGATGGAAGATATTCTATGCAGATGATAGTAATATATACTTGATTGCAGATAATTATGTAGAAAGGGCAAGTCTACCAAATAGTACAGATGGAGCAGTAGCAACAGATAATAAGCCAGATAATGTAAATAGTGGTTATAAAAGAGCAGCGAATTTTATTAATTTATTAGGAGACTATGCAGGTTCGTCAAGAATAACTGATAACAAATTAAAAGCATTAAATAATGATTATTTTAATATTAAGGGCTATAAAAGTAAAATTAGTAATATGAAATCAGTAGCGTATATGATGGATATAGTAGCTTGGAACAGTAAATTTAAAGATACAAATAATAAAGCAAATTACGTAATAGGAGGACCATCTGTAGAGTTATTATTTAAGTCATATAATGATAAATATAAAACAAAAACAGCATATGAATCACAAGCAACGAATACTACAGGATACCAAATAAGAAAAACATCAAGTGATAATTGGGTTAATTATATTTCTATGTTATCAACAAGCGACCCATTATATGTAATAACAAAACAAACAGATGCGTTAGCATATTGGTTGGGCAGTCCTTCTGCCGAGGGCGATGATTTTGTAATGCAGGTGGACTACACTGGTAACGTTAGTCGTAACTACTATTACACTTATGACATTGGATTCCGTCCACTAGTTTGCTTAAAATATGATATCCAACTTCAAAAAAATTCAGATGGAACATATAACATAAAATAATATGGGGATAAGAGCTTGTCAAGATTAGTGCATAAACTTTTTAATATCAAAATGGGAAAAATTAAATATTTATGAAATATTACAATTAAGAAATATAAAGAAAGATTATTGACAAGATCAAAGCAATTGTGTAATATAAAGTAGAAAAAAGAAGAATAATAAAAACGAAAGAAAAGGAAATAAAAAAATGAAAAAAGTTAATACAAAAAAGCTTGCGACGGCGAGTATCCTCTGTGCCGTTGCGGTCGTGGGAAGCCTGTTTTCCTTTCCCGTGTTCGGCAGCAAGTGCGCGCCGGTTCAGCATATGGTGAACATTATATGTGCGGTGCTGCTCGGCCCGGCGTACGGCGTGGGCGCGGCGTTTGTCGCCTCGCTTATCCGCAATCTGCTCGGACTCGGCAGCCTCATGGCGTTCCCCGGAAGTATGTTCGGTGCGCTTCTGTGCGGTCTTGTTTATAAAAAGACCGGCAACATTGCCGCAACGCTTATCGGCGAGGTGTTCGGCACGGCAGTCCTCGGCGGCCTGTGTGCTTACCCCGTGGCGATATACTTCATGGGTCAGTCGGCCGCGGCCATCGCGTTTTACGCATACATCATCCCGTTTTTCGTATCAACGGCAGGCGGCGCAGCGATATCCGCAGTCTTGATATACAGCCTTAAAAAGGCCGGAGTTCTCGGCCGTATGCAGCTTTCGCTGACACAGTGAGGAGGAAACCAAAATGCTTGGAAAAATGCTTGAAAACGTAAGAGCAAAATGCCCTCTTATTCATAATATCACAAATTACGTCACGGTCAACGACTGTGCGAATATCGTGCTCGCGTGCGGCGCATCACCGATCATGGCCGACGACAAGGCCGAGGTTGCGGAGATCACGAGCGTGTGCTCAGGCCTTAATATTAATATCGGAACGCTAAACAGCCGCACAATAGAGTCGATGCACATTGCAGGCAAAAAGGCAAACGAGCTGGGACACCCCGTCGTTCTCGACCCCGTCGGCGCCGGTGCGTCGAGCCTGCGCACGGAAACGGCGCTCGGCCTTGTGCGCGAGGTGAAGTTTTCCGTCATCCGCGGAAACATTTCCTTATATTCCCACAGTGCCGTATTCCGCGTTCTGGTGCGGCTCTGTGAAAGTGGTCGGGGCTAAGAAGCCGGAA
>OLOX01000930.1_pt1 | contig 29539 bp, 25 predicted proteins | sample 1672091 | NCBI WGS metagenome assembly OLOX01 (sample SAMEA3136644, study PRJEB25190) | human gut metagenome | reverse complement strand
AAATGAAATCGTTAAATATGGAATGGAGATTGTTGATGTATTCTCCTATTTTCATGGTCAGAAACCACCGGTTTATTACGGAGATCTGAAGCCTGACAATCTGATGCTGGGTGAGAATGGAAGATTATATCTGATCGATCTGGGCGGTGCTGTAAACGGATATAAATATCACCATAAAGTATGTACAGGCACTGCCGGTTTTGCTGCGCCGGAACAATATGAGGGAAAGATAAATGCAGCAACAGATATTTATACATTTGGAAAAACATTATCTGCCTTATGTGGAAAAACAGATTGTCTGTTATTCATTCGGAACATGTCATTATTCTGGCTTATTTTCAGATGCTGCATGAAGAAACCGGAAATGCGTTATCAAAATATGAAGACTGTACAGAAAAAACTAAGCAGAATCCAGAAGAGACAAAATCAGAGTAAAATTAAAAACATGTTGGTTTTGGCAGGGAGCAGTATTGCTTTTGCAGTAATAACTGTTTTTCTTCTGTTTAGTTCTGATCTGGTATCCGGCTCCAAAACATTTGATTTTTATGAAGAGCTAACTGATATTACAGACCTTTATTATCAGGAAGAATTTCAAAACGGCAGTAAAGCGGACAGGGAAAAAATCTGTGAACAGGCAGATACCGGACTGCGAAAATTACAAAAACAATGCACTGAAAAAGAGGAGTCAAGAAAGATATTACAGATTCTGGCAGTAAACAGTGAGTACCAGGAAAATTATGAAAATGCAGGATTCTACTATGAGCAAATGCTTCTTTATGATGAAACTTACAGAGCCGGATACGGTGAATATGGAATGTTCCTGTTCCGTACCGGGCAAAAGGAAGCCGGTCAGGCACTATGGACAGAATATAAGTCGAAAGAAACAATGTTAGACGATACAGTCAGCAGAAATCTGAGATTGTGGGAAAAGGAGATGACTAAGAGTGAAGAAAAATCATAACAGACTCTGGATTGTGACATTTGTATGTTTATGCCTGTGCCTGACTTCGACTATCTCTGCCATGCAGATGGGAGGTTTTGATATTGATGTAGGAAATGGAGAAAACAGCAGCTGGCAATGGCATGAGGAACAGCAGTGGAATCAGAGCAGTTGGGAGAATACGTGGGAAAATAACCGGCAGACTGGAGACAACACATCAGAAACTCCTGTACAGAACAATCAGGCCCAGGACAATGGATATCAGTATGATTCTGATATAGAAAACGGAACACAGGATAATATACAGCAATGGGATGGTGTACAGCAGAATAACACTGACTGGAATAACAGCAGTCAATGGAACAATAATTCTCAGTGGGATAATAATTCTCAGAATAATAATGTCCAGAATAATAATGCCCAGAATAATAACGTTCAGAGTAATAATGCCCGGAATAATAATTCTGCATGGAACGCTCAACCTCAGACAGATAACAATATGCAGATAACATCCCGGACGGATAATGAATCCGCTGTTAAGATATCAGAAAAACCCACCCCAACATCAATACCTGTACCAACACCTAAACCTGCGAAAAATCCGAAGCCGACAAAAACACCCAAATCAACTCAGCCCCCAACTCCTAAGCCGTCAAAAAAGAAAAATAAGAAGAAACAAAATAAAGCAAAGAAAACAGAAAAAGAAAACAAGAATACAGGTAATTCCAAAGTGTTTCAGAATAAAGAAAACCAGGGGGATACTGTTGAATACACGCATGTAAAAGATGAAGCTGTTAAGTTTCATTGCACACAAAATACAGATAGTTTCCATACCCCGCGAATTCAGATAATATCCCGGGGCTCTGTTCAGATTCTTTCTTTTCGGCTTAACAAAACAGAATGTCCCTGGCATTGGGAAGGAGACTGGATCATACCGGATACGGAAGATGAAAATGTAAAAGAAATAGAATTGTTGGTTATCTCTCAAGGCGGAAAGCTGATAAAAATGAATCCCCGGATTTTTTCCTCATAGACGCTTCAGGAAAACAATGCTATAATTTATCATATTATATCAATTTTTCTGAGACAGGAGGAACCTATGTACAAAGTAATTTTGTTTGATTTAGATGGAACATTAACAGAATCCGGAGAGGGTATCACGAAATCTGTTCAGTATGCACTGGAGAGAATTGGAAAGCCTGAACCGGACCTTGAGAAACTGAAGGTTTTCATAGGACCGCCGCTTATGGAGATGTTTATGCAATATGCACAGATTGATGAGGCAACCGCAAAACAGGCGGTGGAAATTTACAGAGAACGCTATTCTGTGACAGGAATCTTTGAAAATGCCGTATATCCGGGAATTGAGAACATGCTGGCACAGTTGGAGAAGAAAGGATATATTCTCGCAGTAGCATCCTCTAAACCGGAAGTATATGTGAGACAGATCCTGGATCATTTTGGACTTACCCGGTACTTCACAGAAATCGGCGGAAGCGAATTGAATGGTCGAAGAACAAACAAGACAGAAGTGATCGAAGATGTTCTGAAACGTCTGAATATGGACAAACACAGAGATCAGGTTATTATGGTTGGAGATAAAGAACATGATGTATACGGAGCACGCAAAGCTGGCCTGGAATGTATTGCAGTTTCTTTCGGATATGGAACTGAAGAAGAGCTTAAACAGGCAGAACCTCTGAAAATCGTTGATTCTGCAGAAGGAATCGTAGATTTTTTCGCCTGAGCCCTCTGCGAAAACAAAATATTGTTTTTAAAATCTGGAGGGCAGGATATCCGGTAGGAATCCACTTTATAATCTCACAGATCGTTGCAGGAACTGCGCTGGCAGTATTTGCAAGAACCGCGGCAAACTCAGCTGAGACATATTATAATTACACGATTTTTCTTACCGGCTTAACAGGAATTCTGGCTATGATCCCGGCATTGTATTTTTATCGAAGAGATAAAGTCAGAAGAATTGCCGGCGGTCTGATCCCGGCACAGAAAAAAGTACCACTTTCCTTACTGGAAATAATTCTTCTGCTTCTGGCAGGAGCCGGACTTGCACAGTATGGAAATTTCCTGATGGCAATTCTTCAGTCATTTATCAACAGCAGTGCCTACCAGGAAAGCATGACCAGAATTACAGAAGGAAAATCACTTCTTATGATGATTTTCTGGATGGGAATTATTGCACCTGCGGCGGAGGAAATGATCTTCCGCTGGTTAATCTATCTGCGTCTGCGTGACTGGCTGAAGATGCCGGTGGCAGCAGTGATTTCCGGGTTGATATTTGGTATCTATCACGGAAATATCGTGCAGGGAATTTATGCAACTATCCTCGGAACTGCATTTGCATGGATACTGGAAATGAGTGGAAATATTTACAGCAGTATGCTGCTCCATATGGGAGCAAACATCTGGTCACTGCTTATCTCAGAATATGCACTGGATTTGTATTCCATGAAATATGGGGTACAGATTCTCATATTAATCTATCTGATTCTGTTGATCAGTGTGGTATATTGCCTTACCCATTTCGAAAAGATGTGCAGTATAAGAAAAAAGAAAAGAATGATATAAAAATAGAGACAAGATAAAGACATCTGCAATTGTGGAATGACAGTACACATGCAGGTGTCTTTGTTATTAGAAAAAAGATTATGTTAAGGCAAAAAGAAAATAATCAGTATACGGAAATTTAGATGTACTGGAAAGAGTAAAACCTAACAGTTTGATTAGGATTCGGAAATAACCTTTTACTGAATTAAACAGAGAATATCTGTTTGACAAATAAGTATTTAGCTATTAAGTACTTGACAGATACAACAGTATTCTGTATCATGAATGTATCAATACAACTAATACACTAAATACACACATAAAATAAAACAACACATCATGAAACACGTAACAGAAAGGAGGAATCACCAGTGATTGTTTTGGATTATCAGGACAGGCGTCCAATCTATGAACAGGTTACAGATAAATTTCAGATCCTAATCCTGAACGGTGTCCTGCCGCCGGGATCGCAGATGCCGTCAGTAAGGCAGCTTGCCACAGAACTGTCCGTCAATCCCAACACGATCCAGCGTGCATATATGGAGCTGGAGAAACTGGGACTGATCTATCCTGTAAAAGGCAGAGGAAATTTCGTAGCAGACAGCTCTCAGGTACAGAAGATAAACAGAGAGAGCTATCGAAAGGAATTTATGGCACTGATACAGAAAGGCAGGAACACAGGATTCAGCAGAGAGGAACTGGAGAAAATGCTTGCGGAAATCTTTGAAAAGGAGGACGAATCATGATAGAGATCAGAAACTGCAGTAAAGCTTTCGGAGAAATCCATGCCATTGACCATGTATCAATGAAAATCGGTGAACGTCAGATTTTCGGACTGGTAGGAACCAACGGTGCAGGAAAGAGTACACTGCTTCGAATGGTTGCCGGAGTGATAAAGTCGGACGAAGGAGAAATTCTGGTGGATCAAGAACCGATCTATGAGAATGAAAAGATAAAGCAGCAGATATTTTACATTTCAGATGGCGGGTATTTTCCACAGGGATATACGGCAGCAGATCTGAAAGATTTCTACAGAGAATATTATCCGGACTTTATGACTGACCGTTACAGTAAATTAATGGACCAGTTTCATCTGGATGAGAAACGCAGGATCAGTTCCTACAGCAAGGGAATGAAGAAACAGCTTCTGGTCATTATGGGAATCAGTGCAGGGACAAAATATCTGTTATGCGATGAAACGTTCGATGGACTTGATCCGGTCATGCGTCAGGCAGTAAAGAGTCTGTTTGTGTCTGAAATCATGAATCGGGATTTTACCCCGGTGATCGCATCTCATAATATGAGAGAACTGGAGGATGTGTGTGACCATGTAGGATTCCTGCACAAAGGAGGAATTCTTTTATCCAGAGAACTGGAAGACATGAAATTCCATATCCATAAGATCCAGTGTGTACTGCCGGATCAGACAAAAGAAGAAGCACTTTTGAAAGAATTGGACGTTTTAAAGAAAGAACATCAGGGATCACTTCTGATACTTACTGCAAGAGGGACCAGAGAAGAAATACTTCAGAAAGTACAGACACAGAATCCAATATTCTGCGAAGTAATTCCATTGACACTGGAGGAGATATTTATCAGCGAAACGGAGGTGGCAGGCTATGAAGTCAAAAACATTTTCTGGTAGATCATTAAGAAGCAGCTTAAAAGGCAGTACCTGGATTCTGGTGCTGTTGTTACTGGGGTTTATGGTTGCATTTCCGGTAGCAGAACTGATGCTGATCGGAAATCAGACGGATGAAATCCACAGGATGACTTTTGCCATGATCTGTTCCTATCTGATAGTTCCAGGCTTTTTGGTTACAATGCTTGCGGCCGTTGTAAATGCCCTGAATGAATTCTGGTATCTTTTTTCCAGAGATAAGATTGATTTTTATCACAGTCTTCCGGTAACAAGAAGCAGGTTCTTTTGGGAAAAAGCAATCAGAGGTCTGGTGCTGTATCTGGTTCCATATGTGATCATGGAACTGATCACAATGGCGATCGCAGTCAGCAAAGGACATGGTAGTCATCTGATCACGGCAGCGGGGAAAATGTTTCTGGAACATTTGCTTATGTATCTGCTGCTGTATTTCGGAGCAGTGTTGGCACTGGCAATTGCGGGAAATATTCTGGCAGGTATTCTGTCACTATGCTGCGTTTACCTTTACGGACCTGTACTGGGCATTCTTTTATGGGTGCTGGAAATGATGTATTTCAGAACGAATATGGGACTTAAAGAGGGAATGGCAGAAAAGATATCTGTTTTTCTTTCACCTGTATCTATTTCCGTGGCATTGCGGACTTATTCAGGACAAAAGAATTTCTGGATCATTATAGTGGGCGGGATACTGCTTCTGATTGTTCTGGCAGTATGTGCATATCTGGCATATACAAAGCGTCCAGCTGAGAAAACAGGAAAATCTTTTGTTTACGGATTTCTGGAACCAATCCTTTTGTTTATGGTCGTAATCCCTGCAGCTCTGGCAATTGGGACGATGTTTGGACTGATCGGACCGGAAGAAAACAGGACAGGATGGTGGATATTCGGGCTTGTGCTGGGGACAGTTGTATTTTATGGAATTTTGCAGGTTATTTTTGCAATGGATTTCCGCAAAGTGGCAGCACATAAGCTGCAGCTTCTGATTTTGGGAATATGTGTAGCTGTCAGTGCCTGGATATTACACACAGATGCCATCGGATATGATACAAGAATTCCGACAATGGCAAAAACTGAGGGAATCAGTCTGAATCTGGAGTGGATAGGAACTGAGAGTGTGAATGAACCGCAGATGGAAGTGAGTTCTGGTTCATATAAACTGGACAGACTCTTTTATTTCATGGGTGGAAATTATGGCAGATGGACAGATGCAGGAATGTCAGATAAAATCTATGAAGTGTTAAAAGAAATTGCGTCTTATCAGAACAGTAAGGAGTGCAGCGGAACAGAAATAGGAGTTCAGTTTAAAAAGAAGAGCGGTTTCGATATTACCAGACAATATATAGTGACAGCGGAGCAGCTTGGCAGACTGCTGGAAGCATGCTATGAGCAGGGAACATTAAAAGATAATAAATATGATATTCTGGAAAAGTACAGACAGAAAGTGTCTTTTATAACAGTAGATCCTTTAAATGAATTAGATGATCAGTACTCTGTAACATTGGAAAAATCTGACAGTCAGAAGCTGCTGGATCTGCTGAAACAGGATATAGCAGAAGCCTCACCGCAGGAACTTATAGGAATCCCGTGTGGACAGATGGAGCTTTACGCTACTTCCTATGCAGATATGGATGAGCATATTGCACCGGAATCCTATGCAGAAGTAGGAAGATATATTTTCCCGACATTTAAGCGGACACTTGTTTTCCTGAAAGAAAAAGGTTATGCTTTTGTTATGGAAAAAGAAAATCTGAAACAGTACGATTATTCAGTGACATATAATGCAGAAGAAATGGATGTCACAGATCCTGAACAGAAAGAAGAATTAGCCCAGAGCCTGATCCGTGAATTGGAGTGTCCGGCATGGCTGGAAACGGAGGCGGGTGTGAGTGTGAAAGTGGCTCTGAACAGTACAGAGTCTGCCGGAGAATCGCTAAACGGAATAGAGTTTGCTGTACTGAAAGCGAAAGAGCCGGAATTTATAAAGAAAATAGTAGAAACTGGCGAGGAAGAAGAATGAAGAAAGCAGTTCGTCTGGATAAGTTCCTGGCAGATGCAGGAGCAGGGACCAGAAGTGAGGTAAAGAAATATATTCAAAAAGGAAAAGTCCAGGTCAATGGTGTACCTGCAAAGAAGCCGGAGATCAAGGTCAGTGAAGAGGATGAAGTAGTTCTGGACGGAAACAGAATTTCCCAGGCACCGGAATTTGTCTATTATCTTCTGCACAAACCGGCAGGGTATGTTAGTGCCACAGAAGATAAGCGGGACAAAACAGTGATGGAACTTGTAGCATCAGACAGAAAAGGCCTGTTTCCGGTGGGAAGACTGGACAAAGATACGGAAGGACTGCTTCTGATCACAGACGACGGAGCACTGGCGCATGAATTGCTTTCTCCAAAGAAACATGTGGACAAGACCTATTATGCGGTTACAGACGGATGTATGACCAAAGAGGATGTGCAGCGCTTCGCAGATGGTCTGGAAATCGGAGAAAAAAATCCCACAATGCCGGCAAAACTGGAGATCCTCAGTACAAGAAAAGTTGAAGAGACAGAACTGGAACAGTACCCGTCAGGATGGTCATCAGAAATTCAGCTTACGATCAAAGAGGGGAAATTCCATCAGGTCAAGCGAATGACAGAAGCAGTAGGAAAGAAAGTCGTCTATCTGAAACGAATTTCCATGGGAGTATTGACATTGTCGGATGATCTCAAAAAAGGCGAATGCCGACAGTTGACTGCAGAAGAAGAAAAGAGATTAAAAGAAAGTGTTGTCACAAAATAAGTAAAATTGTAAGAATACATGGTTGATTGTCCGCTGATATAATGGACATTATAACATGTGTCGGTAAAGTGCAGGAAACTGAGTTTGTCAGAAGCAGATCAGAACCTGGAAGAAACTGTAAAAATAATAAAAAATTTGCAAAAAACCCTCTTTACATGGAGGGTTTTTGTATGCTATACTACAGAAGTTGCGAGTCATGCGCATCTATTGCGTGTGCAAAAATATACACGTTCGGAGATTCCCGCGGATGGTGCCCTGCGGTGTGAGGCTGGGTCCCCAGGAAAAAGAACCGGGCGGAAGAAATTAACCAAAAAGGAGAACAAACATGAGCGTTATTTCAATGAAACAGCTTTTAGAAGCAGGCGTACATTTCGGACATCAGACAAGAAGATGGAACCCTAAAATGGCTCCATACATCTACACAGAGAGAAATGGTATCTACATCATCGACTTACAGAAATCTGTAGGCAAGGTAGACGAGGCTTACAAAGCAGTATCTGATATTGCAGCTGAGGGCGGCACCATTCTTTTCGTAGGTACCAAGAAGCAGGCACAGGATGCAATCAAGACCGAAGCAGAGCGCTGCGGCATGTTCTATGTAAATGAGAGATGGTTAGGTGGTATGCTTACCAACTTCAAGACCATCCAGAGCCGTATTGCAAGATTAAAAGAGATCGAGACAATGGCAACCGACGGTACATTCGAAGTACTGCCGAAGAAGGAAGTTATCGCACTTAAGAAAGAGTGGGAGAAGTTAGAGAAGAACCTTGGCGGTATCAAGGAGATGAAGAAGCTCCCGGATGCAATCTTCGTTGTAGACCCGAAGAAGGAGAGAATCTGCATTCAGGAGGCTCATACATTAGGAATTACCCTGATCGGTATTGCAGATACAAACTGTGATCCTGAGGAACTTGATTATGTGATCCCGGGCAATGATGATGCTATCAGAGCCGTAAAACTGATCGTTTCCAAGATGGCAGACGCAGTGATCGAGGCAAACCAGGGTGCAGAGATGACTGCAGAAGAGGCTGAGTCCGCAGAGGCAGATGCAGCAGAGGAAGCATAATAAGTTGGAAACAACGGGTGCCTGATTGGCAGGATCGCCCATATGTCAACAATCGGAAAGGGACGCGTGTTACGTCCCTTTCTGTGGCATAAAGATAAAGAATCAGGATAAATTATTTTTTGGAGGATGAGAAAATGGCAATTACAGCAGCTATGGTAAAGGAACTGCGTGAGATGACCGGCGCAGGCATGATGGATTGCAAGAAGGCATTAAATGAGACAAACGGTAACATGGACGAGGCTGTAGAGTTCTTAAGAAAGAACGGACAGGCTAAGGCTGAGAAGAAGGCAAGCAGAATCGCAGCAGAGGGTCTTTGCATGGTAGTGACCAAGGATGACCAGACAGCAGCGGTTGTTGAGGTAAACTCTGAGACAGACTTCGTTGCAAAGAATGCAACATTCCAGGAGTTTGTTAAGGCTGTTGCAACACAGGCAGTGAATTCCGATGCAGCAGACATGGATGCTTTCATGGCTGAGAAGTGGAATGAGGATGCCAGCAAGACTGTAAGTGAAGCACTGGTTGAGAAGGTTGCAGTGATCGGCGAGAACTTAAAGATCCGCAGATTTGAGAAGGTTGTAGCTGAGCATGGCTGTGTTGTACCGTATGTACACGGCGGCGGAAGAATCGGCGTTATCGTTGATGCAGACACCGATGTTGTAAATGACACTGTAAAGGAAGCAATGCACAATATCGCAATGCAGATCGCAGCACTCAATCCGAAGTATGTTTCCAGAGACGAGGTAAGTGCTGATTACATCGCTCATGAGAAAGAGATCCTCTTAGCGCAGATCATGAACGATCCGAAGGAGTCCCAGAAGCCGGAGAAGGTAATCAACGGAATGATCGAAGGACGTATCAGCAAAGAACTCAAGGAAGTATGCCTGGTAGATCAGGTTTACGTTAAGGCTGAGGACGGCAAGCAGACCGTTGCCAAGTATCTTGAGGAAGTATCCAAGGCAGTTGGCGGTACTGTGAAGGTTAAGAGATTTGTTCGTTTTGAGACTGGCGAAGGTCTTGAGAAGAAGCAGGAAGACTTTGCAGCAGAAGTTGCAGCACAGATGAACGCATAATTTGATATTGTGCTAAACTGTTGAAGGATAATGACCCCTACGAATGGTGGAGACACTATTTGCAGGGGTCATTTTGTAAGAAAAAACCTTATCGAACCTGGTTATGATTCGATAAGGTTTTTGCGTCATAAAGTATAAATTTTACAGTCCCATGATCGCGTCGACCGGCAGGGCAAAGCTGACGCCGTGCGCCGGTGTGTCAATGCCGTGCTGCTTGCTGATGGCGGTCATGATTTCGGTCCTCTTATCCTTTGGAACGACGATGGCAAGGACTTCCTGCTCCTCCTGTAGAGCCATGCCGAAATGTTTGGCAACCTCCTCCGGACTGCAGCGCAGACCCTTTAAGATCGTTCCGCCGGTAGCACCGGCAGCGCGCGCGGTGTACATGACATCATCGCTGTATCCCTGATTAATTGTGACAAGAATCATTGCATGTGTAATCGTTTCACTCATTTTTTTCACCTCTTTTTCTATCTCCGGCTCAGAGGAGTCCAAAGAACCGGAACCGAGAACTTTATAGAGCCATCCCTGAATGCCGGATAACGGTATGCTGACAGCAATACCGGTTCCTCTCTTGTGAAGCTGCAGCGCCTGATTCATCTCCGCCAGCAGCATCCGGGTGCGTTCCTTCGGGACGATGCATAGCATGATGGTTTTGTGGGTGTCGCCGAGACCGCACAGATTCAGAAAATCGGAACTGACGGTGCCGACGCCGTGCATCTGGTAATAGATCGGGATGGAGGCATCGGTGAGAAATTCGGTCAGTTTATCACGGATATTGGAATCTATGATAATGACGAGGCACCGGAATGCCGGCATCTTTTTTTTATGTTGTATGGTATGATCCTGCATAATTATTCCTCCTCAATATCCATAATGGCATTGTCGTCGACATCGATCATGATAAGCGCGTCGGATGTCGCTCTCTTAAGCTTCAGCTGATACAGTACGCCCATGATCTGAATGGCAATTAACGGTGCCATTGCGACCATCGCCACGACGCCGAACGCATCGGTTACCACATTGCCGCCCACGGCGGTACATGCGCCCATGGCAAGCGGAAGAAGAAACGTGGAGGTCATGGGACCGCTGGCAACACCGCCGGAGTCGAAAGCGATACCGACAAATACTTTTGGAACAAACCGGGTGAGCACCAGAGCAATGATGTAGCCCGGAATTAAGAGCCAGTAAATGTTAAGTCCGGTCAGAACCCGGAGCAGCGCCAGCGCAACGGAAGCGGAGACACCGATGGAGAGACAGAGGTTCATCGCATTGCGCGAAATGGAACCGTTTGTCACATCCTCCACCTGCTTGTTGAGCACCTGCACGGCAGGCTCGGCTTTTACAATATAATAACCGATTAACGCGCCGATGGGAATCAGAACAAAGCGCCATGTCTGTGCGGCGAGATTGCTGCCGAGCAGACTTCCGACGGGAGCAAATCCTACGTTGACACTGGTCAGAAACAGGATCAGTCCGATGATAGTGTAGAGAAAGCCCATAAGCATCTTGATCATCTGGTTCTTGTGGTAGCGCCTGGAAATAAGCTGAAACAGTAAAAAGACGATCAGTACCGGAAGGATGGAAGAAATGACTTCCCTGCCATAGTCCGGCAGCATATGTACAAACTGGCGCATGACATCCTGCATGGTTACAACATCCGGTATTTCGGTGGCATTGTAGGATGCGCCGGCTGGATGGTAGAAAATACCGAGCAGGAGCACCATGGCGATCGGTCCGATGCTGCAGAAGGAGATCAGACCGAAACTGTCGCTCGAGCCGTCCTTGTCACTTCGCGTGGAGGAGAGGCCAACACCGATGGCCATAATAAAAGGAACAGTCATCGGACCTGTCGTCACACCGCCGGAGTCAAATGCGACTGCGATGAAATCAGCCGGCGCCGCAAAGGAGAGCAAAAACAGTGCGGCATAGAGGATACACAGCAGCAGGGGGAGGCTCAGCTTGAAAATGATACGCAAAACAGCGATGACCAGAAAGACACCGACGCCGAGAGCGACCGTCCAGATTAAGGTTTCGTTTGGAATAGAAGGAACCTGATTGGCGAGAACCTGCAGATCCGGTTCCGCGATTGTGATGATGACACCCATCACAAAGCAGACAATAATCAGAATCGAAAGACGCTTCGTCTTCATGATATGGGAACCGACACCTTCGCCGAGCGGTGTCATCGCCATCTCAGCACCCAGCTGGAAAAATGCCATGCCGATGATCAGCATGAACGCTCCGACCAGAAACAGGGCAATGGTTCCGGTCTCCATCGGTACGACAAAAATGCTGAGCAACAGCACAATGACGGTAATGGGAAGAACGGCGCTTACAGATTCGTCGAATTTCTCTTTTAATTTTTTGTTCAAAATAACATCACACACTTTCTAGGATTCGGTTAATAGAGTTACCAGTTAAACAGTTCACAAATCAACTATTATTTTATCGGTTGTTGTGTAGAAAGTCAACCGAGTCGGAGTGATTTTTCTGAAATTTTAACACTTTTTTAATTGACTTTTATACAGATTTCAAATAAAGTTTCTATATAAACAGTTCACAAATCAACTAAAGCAAAGAGAAGGCATGAACCGGCGGAAAGGAGGGGGAACATGCTGGAGGACTTTTTTGAAAATTATTTTAAGATAGAGAAAGCATACCGGAAATACTTTCAGGATGAGATGGAGAAATATCATCTCACGCCGAACGAATTGCTGGTGCTGCTTTTTTTGGCACGCGACAACGGCGGATGCAATACGGCGCGGGATATTGCGCAGTACGAGGGGGTGTCCAAGGGACTGGTTGCCAGATCGGTGGAGAGCCTCGTGGAAAAGCAGTTTCTTGTGGTGGAACGGGATGCTGCCGATAAGAGAATCTGCCATTTATATCTCACGCAGCAATGCAGTGCGCTCACAGAGCAGATGACGGAGAAAAAAGCTGCGTTTTTCCGCAGGCTGGCCGAAGGTATTCCGGAGGAAGCGATTGCGACGACGGAACAGACACTGCGCAGGTTTATGGAAAATATATCCGCATCTATTGACAAGTCGTAAGTGCTTTGCTATCGTGAGGAAAGAGTCTTGGAATGGGAAAGGAGCAGGGAACATGCGCAGTGCAGATAGAAGAAAAGCGTTTTTTGCGGTTTGCATGATGGCGGTTCTGCTGTTTTCCCATCTTGGTGTCTGTCTGTGGCAGACACAGATCGCCCAGGTGCAGAATCTGACGGCAGAGGCCGGAGGGGAAGCACAGGGTATTTTACGGACGACGGACTCCGATTATGTCTCAAACGCGCTCTCAGCGGAACCGGAAGCAGGATTGTCACAGAGTATGATTGTCGTGACGAGAAAAATGACCGGGGCGGCGGAGCAGCGTCTTTTTTTTCATCTTTTTACTGCTGTTTTATTCAAAATAGCAGAGATTCCCTATGCAGAGGCGGTAGTGCTTACCGTCACGGCGGCGTGCATCTGCCTGGCAGGTTACCGCATGGTACGATTCGTGCACAATTCCGACGGTAAAAAAGATTTGCCCTTTTGGTTATCACAGGTATCAGAAGCGTCATAAGATTAGGATAAGAAAAGGGAAAAGAAGAAAATGGAATATAAAAATTTTTTTGCACTGCTGGGCGGGCTTGCACTCTTTTTGTATGGAATGCATCAGATGAGCGAGGGCTTAAATGCTGCCGCAGGTGAGAAGATGAAGCAGATCCTGGAGCGGCTGACAAAGAACCGCTTCCTTGGCGTGGGCATCGGAGCAGCGGTGACGGCGGTGATCCAGTCATCCTCAGCCACCACGGTCATGGTCGTTGGCTTTGTGAATTCCGGGATGATGACTCTGCGCCAGGCGGTCTGGATTATCATGGGGGCAAATATCGGCACCACAATCACCGGTCAGCTGATTGCACTGGATGCGGGAGCCGTTGCGCCGCTTCTGGCTTTTTTGGGGGTGGTTCTGATTCTGTTTGCGGGAAAAGACCGGATCCGGTACACAGGCGAGATTGTGGCGGGGCTTGGAATCCTGTTTATCGGCATGGATATGATGGGGGAAGCCATGCAGCCGCTCTGTGATTCGCAGGTGTTCCTTCAGGCAATGACAAAGTTTGAACATCCACTGCTTGGAATCCTGGCGGGCGCGGCGTTCACGGCAGCCATTCAGTCATCCTCGGCTTCGGTCGGTATCCTGCAGACCCTGGCACAGGGAGGAGCCGTATCTTTCGCGGGGGCGGTGTATGTTCTGTTCGGTCAGAATATCGGCACATGCATTACGGCGGTTCTTGCTGCCATAGGCACCGGAAGAAACGCCAAGCGCACCACGATCATTCATCTTTCGTTCAATCTGATCGGAACGGTGGTGTTTACCGTGCTGTGCATGACAACGCCGCTCGTTTCGCTGGTTGCGCAGCTGACGCCGGGACGGCCGGCTGCCCAGATTGCCAACATGCATACGATTTTTAATATCGGAACGACCCTGCTTTTGCTTCCGGCCGGAAATCTGCTGGCAGGGATGGCAGAGCATCTTCTTCCGGATAAGAAGAGCGAATCGCTTGCGGCGGAACAGAGAAAGGCAGCATGCAAAAAAGTGGAGGATGTATGGAATTCATAAAGAATGTCATAAGAGGAATTACGATCGGAATCGCCAATGTAGTTCCAGGAGTGAGCGGCGGTACGATCATGGTGTCGCTGGGGATTTATGATGAACTTCTGCAGGCGGTCACCGGATTTTTCCGTCATAAAAAGGAAAGCATCTTAAAGCTGTTTCCGTATCTGTTTGGAATGGGGATCGGAATTATCTGCCTTTCCTTTATGATCGGTTATCTTTTTGAGAATTTTCCGTTCCAGACCGCGATGCTTTTTATCGGACTGATTTTCGGCGGCGTGCCGCTCATCTGGCGCAAGGTGTCCAGGGGATATCCGAAGGTGCCGGAGCTGGCACTGTTTTTGGGATTCTTCTGCCTGATGATTGGAATGCAGTTCCTTGGAAAAGGCAGCGAACAGGTTCTTGCCGCCGGTCCTGGGACGGCAGTGAAGCTTTTTGCGGTGGGGCTGGCTGCCGCGGCTACGATGGTCATTCCGGGGGTGAGCGGTTCGATGCTTTTGATGGCGCTCGGATATTACACGCCGGTCATTGACCATATCAATGCGTTCGTTGTGGCGGTGGTCATGCTGGATGCCGGGACGGCGTGGTACTGTCTTGTCCTATTAGTCCCGTTCGGATGCGGCGTGCTTGGAGGTATTTTTCTTGTCGCAAAGCTGATGGAATATCTGCTCTGCCGGTTTGAGCGGCTGAGCTACTGGGCAATTTTCGGGCTGCTGGCGGCGTCCCCGGTTGCCATATTAGGGAAAATCCCGCTGCGCGGGACATCGCCGGCTGTCATCGCCTGGGGCGTGATGCTGTTTAGTGTGGGGGCGGTGGTCACCGGGCTTTTAGCGGGAGAAACATAAAAATTCAGAAAATACATGAAAAAGTGTAGAAAAATCATACGATTTTTTTGCGCTTTTTTCTTTGAAAAATACAAAAATGTGATACAATAGATAAAGTATTATGATTAACTTGGGGGTTCTACATGCAGGATAAGGATTCTGAGGCACTCCGCAATCAACGCAGGCGGAGAAAGCGGATTGCAAGAATGAAACATACCATAATCGCGATAATTGCCGGGTGGATCATCCTGTCCATGATTCTGATCATTTTTCTGCTTGTCCGGACGAGATCCATGGAGAGAAAGTTAGATGAACTCTGGCAGATGCAGCGGGTGATGAACCAGCAGGTGCCGGATACGGAGGCACTACCCCAGGAAGAGACCAGCGGCATGGATACGGAGACAGTGGCTGTGACGGCACCTGCATCCGGGATCGACGAGACAGACAATCTGGCACAGGATGGAGATGTACATAAAGTTTATCTGACGTTTGATGACGGGCCGTCTGAGAATACGGACGCCATTTTAGATGTGCTGTCGGAGTACGATGTCAAGGCAACCTTTTTTGTGGTCGGAAAAGAGGATGAGGCATCGGCAGCCATCTACCAGAGGATCGTGGATGAGGGGCATACGCTGGGAATGCATTCCTATTCTAATAAGTACAGTCTGATCTATCAGTCGGAGGATGCGTTCGAGGCGGATTTTCATCAGCTGCAGGATTATCTCTATGAGGTGACCGGTGAAAAGAGCCGCTATTACCGGTTTCCGGGCGGGAGCAGCAATCAGATCAGCAATGTGCCGATGAGTTCGCTGATCCGGTTTTTAAACAGCGAGGACGTCGTTTATTACGACTGGAACGTCTCGGCAGGTGATGCGGCAAATGCTGCATATACACCGGAAGAACTGGTCGAGAATGTTGTTTCAGATGTTTCAAAATACAAGACCTCGGTTGTGCTTTTGCACGACTCGGAAGATAGGTCAACAACGGTAGAAGCGGTAGGACCGCTGATCGAGGCATTGCAGGATATGGATGCCGAGATTTTACCGATTGATGAAGATACACAGGTTATCCAGTATGTCAAAGCCGACAGTGCCAGATGACCAGATTATAAATGGAGGTAAGAACATGGGATTTTTCAAGGACTTTAAGGATGATTTCTCACAGGCAGTGAATGAACTTATGCCAGGAGAAGACAATCTCGAAAGCACGGACAAGGATGATGACATGGTCGTGAACACACTGGAAGATGAAGTGGATGTGGCGAGCGAATTGTCGAAGCTGGATGGTCTGTTAGAGCAGGTAACGAAGCAGGAGCCAGCTTTGGAGCGGACACAGGCAGCAACGGTGGAACCACAGAAAACAAGAGAAGAATACACACAGCATGCAATGGCAGCAGCACAGGAGGAAAAGAAAATGGCTGATAATACAGTAACACCAGTACAGGTAGCACAGACAGGAGCACAGGCGGCAGCACCGCAGGAGAAGCCGATCGTATCGGATGAGGTTTCCGTGATTACAGAGGGAACGATTATCAACGGTGATGTAATTTCAAACGGATCTCTCGACATCAGAGGCCAGGTAGACGGAAATGTAAGCTGCAATGGAAAGCTTACCGTAACCGGCGTTGTCAACGGTAACAGCAACACTTCCGAATTCTTTGCGGATTCTGCACAGGTAGAGGGTGAAGTCGTAAGCTCCGGTACGGTTAAGATTGGTCTTGGTTCTGTAATTATAGGTAATGTAACATCCAACTCGGCAGTGATCGCAGGAGCCATCAAGGGTGACATCGATGTGCAGGGACCGGTTGTTGTGGATACTTCCGCAGTGGTTATGGGTAACATCAAGTCCCGTTCTGTTCAGATCAACAACGGCGCTGTTATTGAGGGATTCTGCTCCCAGTGCTATGCAGATGTGGATGTTCAGAGCCTGTTCAATGCCAAGAAAGGAAACTAAGCATCATGAAGAGAGTTCTGTTAAAGTTAAGTGGTGAGGCGCTTGCAGGTGATAAGCACACAGGATTTGACGAGCCGACAGTCACAGAGGTTGCAAAACAGGTAAAGCAGATTGTGGATGGTGGTACCGAAGTAGGCATTGTGATCGGCGGCGGCAACTTCTGGAGAGGACGCACCAGCGAGACGATCGACCGCACCAAAGCGGATCAGATCGGCATGCTTGCAACGATCATGAACTGCATCTATGTTTCAGAGATTTTCCGCTCTGTGGGCATGCAGACACAGATTCTGACACCTTTTGAGTGTGGAAGCATGACAAAGCTGTTTTCCAAGGATCGTGCGAATAAGTATTTTGCAAAGGGAATGGTTGTGTTTTTTGCAGGGGGAACGGGTCATCCATACTTTTCGACAGATACGGGAATTGTTCTGCGTGCGATTGAGATGGAGGCGGACGGAATCTACCTCGCAAAAGCGATTGACGGCGTGTATGACAGTGATCCGAAGCTGAATCCGAATGCAGTGAAGTATGATGAAGTCTCTATTCAGGAAGTAATTGACAAGAAGCTTGCGGTGGTGGATCTGACAGCCTCCATTATGTGTATGGAGAACCGGATGCCGATGTATGTATTCGGACTGAATGAAGAGAATAGTATCGTAAAAGCCATGACGGGAGAGTTTAGCGGCACGAAGGTTACGGTTTCTTAGAATTGATAGAAAGGCATGGTATATATATGGATCAGAGATTAGCGGTATTTGATGAAAAGATGGGCAAAACAATGAATAATCTTGCGGAGGAGTTCGGCGGAATCCGCGCGGGACGCGCCAATCCGCATGTGCTTGACAAGTTGAGAGTGGATTACTACGGTACTCCGACAGCAATTCAGCAGGTGGCGAATGTCAGTGTTCCGGAGCCGCGTATGATTCAGATTCAGCCGTGGGAGGCATCCATGGTAAAGGAGATTGAGAAGGCGATCCTTACTTCCGATCTTGGAATCAATCCTACGAATGATGGAAAGACAGTCCGTCTTCTGTTCCCGGAGCTTACCGAGGAGAGACGTAAGGAACTTGCAAAGGATGTAAAGAAAAAGGGCGAAAATGCGAAGGTTGCAATCCGCAATATCCGCCGTGATGCCAATGATTCCTTTAAAAAGCTTGCCAAGGAGGATGTCTCCGAGGATGAGATCAAGCAGCTGGAAGATCAGGCACAGAAGATGACCGATAAGTACATCGCAGATGTGGATCGTGCCGTTGAGGCAAAGACAAAGGAAATCCTTACCGTATAGTTTGGATAGATTTGAAACGAGAGGAGATACAGGTGTTTATGGAGGCATACATCTGTATCTTTTCCGTTATTTTGTATAGTTGATACTTCAGTACAGATACGAGGGAGAAGCACAGGTATGGAGACGGGAAGAAAGATTCCACAGCATATAGCGATCATACTGGATGGAAACGGAAGATGGGCAAAGGCAAAGGGAATGCCCCGGAATTACGGACACACAGCGGGAGCCAAGAATGTCGAGACGGTATGCCAGGCGGCACATGATCTCGGTGTAAAGTATGTTACCATGTACGCATTTTCGACGGAAAACTGGAACCGCCCGGAGGGCGAAGTGGAAGCGCTGATGAAGCTTTTGGAAAGCTATCTGAAGAACTGCATTAAGACAGCAGACAAAAACAATATGCGCGTGCGCGTGATCGGCGATACGACGAGACTCAGTGAGCGCTTTCAGGAGCGCATCCGTGAACTGGAGGCTGCCTCCGCAAAAAATGACGGCTTGAATCTTCAGATTGCCATCAATTACGGCAGCCGCGACGAGATGACACGCGCAATGCGCCGTATGAGCGAAGATGTTGCGGCGGGGAAGAGAAAGCCGGAAGAGATCACGGAAAGTGTGTTTGAGGAGTATCTGGATACCGCAGGCATTCCGGATCCGGATCTTTTAATCCGCACGAGCGGGGAACTCAGGTTGTCCAATTTCCTGCTCTGGCAGCTGGCGTACAGTGAATTTTACTTTACCGATGTGCCGTGGCCGGATTTTCACAAAGAGGAATTAGAGCGTGCCATTGAAGCGTATAATAAAAGAGACAGAAGATTTGGCGGTTTGACAGACAAGAAATAGGAAGGACTGCCGGATGGAGGAGATATGTTTAAGACGAGATTATTGAGCGGAATCGTTCTTGTGATTGCCGCATTGGTATTGATTATTACCGGCGGGGATGTGCTGCTGGTGTCCACGTTGCTGATTTCCTGGATCGGGATGTTTGAATTATACCGGATTTTTCATATTGAGAAGTCTGCACCGGGCATTGTCGGGTATGCGGCTGCGGCGGTCTACTATGCGAATCTGCGCTTCGGCTTTCTGCCGGATCTGATGATGCTGGTTTTAGGGCTTCTGATCGTATTGATGTTCGTGTATGTGTTCACTTACCCGAAGTATCAGACGGAGCAGCTGCTCGCCGCATTTTTCGGCGTGTTCTATGTGGCAGTGATGTTGTCCTACGTGTACCAGACCAGAATGCTTAGCGCCGGAACCTACATTGTGTGGCTTATTTTTCTGTGTTCCTGGGGATGCGACACCTGCGCGTACTGTGTCGGCATGCTGATCGGGAAGCATAAGATGACGCCGAAGCTGAGTCCGAAAAAGTCCGTGGAGGGCGCCGTGGGTGGTGTGATCGGAGCTGCGCTTCTCACCGTGATTTACGGCATGGTATTTCGCGGGGCGATGGGAAGTGAGATGTCACATGTCTGGATTATGGCAGCCATCAGTGCGGCGGGCGCACTGGTATCCATGGTGGGAGATCTGACAGCTTCCGCCATCAAGCGTAATTACGGCATCAAGGATTATGGAAAACTCATTCCGGGACACGGCGGTATCCTGGATCGTTTCGACAGCGTCATTTTTACGGCGCCGCTCATCTATTTCCTTGCCGCTAATTTGATTGTATTGTAATTTTGGGAGAGACCTATGATGAAGATAGCTATTTTGGGATCGACAGGCTCCATTGGGACACAGACGTTAGATATTGTGCGGGAGCAGGGCGACATACAGGTGACGGCGATTGCGGCCGGAAGCAACATCAAAAAGCTGGAAGAGCAGATGAGAGAGTTTCATCCGCTGCTGGTATGCGTTTTTCAGAAGGACGCCGCCAAAGAACTGCGCGATCGCACGAAGGATCTGAATATCCGCGTGGTGTCCGGCATGGATGGACTTCTGGAGGTGGCGGTACAGCCGGAGAGTGAGATCCTTGTGACGGCGATTGTCGGGATGCTCGGCATAAGACCGACGATTGCAGCCATTGAAGCGGGGAAAAAGATTGCACTTGCGAACAAGGAGACGCTTGTGACGGCAGGTCATATCATTATGCCGCTGGCAAAAAAATGCGGCGTGCCGATTCTGCCGGTCGACAGCGAGCACAGTGCTATTTTCCAGTCGCTGCAGGGAGAAAACGGGAACCGCATTGCGAAGATTCTTCTCACGGCGTCCGGCGGACCGTTCCGCGGGAAAAAGCCGGAAGATCTGGCGCACATTCAGGTGGGGGATGCGCTGCGTCATCCGAACTGGACAATGGGACGCAAGATCACGATCGATTCGTCAACGCTTGTCAATAAAGGCCTGGAAGTCATGGAGGCAAAGTGGCTGTTTGATGTGGAGCTGGAGCAGATTGAGGTGGTTGTCCATCCGCAGAGTGTGATCCACTCCGCGGTGCAGTATGAGGACGGCGCAGTCATTGCGCAGCTCGGCACACCGGATATGCGTCTGCCGATCCAGTATGCGCTCTATTATCCGAAGCGCAGACCGCTCTCGGGCGACAGACTGGATCTGTTTGCATTGGGACAGCTGACGTTTGAGAGACCGGACACGGAGACGTTCCGCGGTCTTGCGTTAGCCTATCAGGCGATGCGCCGCGGCGGCAATATTCCGACGGCATTTAATGCGGCGAATGAAAAGGCGGTAGCGCTTTTCCTGGATCGAAAAATTGCCTATCAGCAGATCCCGGAGATGATTGAATCGTGTATGGAGGCAGCTGATTTTATTGCCAATCCGACGGTTGATGAGATCCTGGAGACGGAGGCAGCCGCATATGAACACATTGCAGGCAAATGGGGAAAGGTTTTTGCATGAAGATTATTATCGCAATTCTGATATTCAGTCTGATTATTATTTTTCATGAACTGGGGCATTTCCTTCTGGCGAAGGCAAACGGAATCCGGGTGAATGAATTCTGTCTCGGGCTGGGACCGAAAGTGTTTGGCATCACAAAGGGAGAGACGACATACTCCCTGCATCTGTTCCCGATCGGTGGAGCGTGCATGATGGAGGGAGAGGATACGGAGAGCGAGGACGGCAGGGCGTTCGGGAAAAAATCAGTCTGGGCGCGCATCAGTGTGGTGATTGCTGGGCCGGTATTCAATTTCCTGATGGCGTTTGTCTTTGCTTTTATTCTGTTATGCAATATCGGCTATGATCTGCCGGTGCTCGCCGGAGTGACGGAGGGATATCCGGCCGAGGAGGCGGGAATGCAGGCGGGAGATACAATCTTAAAGATTGATCACACCCGGATACATTTTTTCCGGGACATCAGCGCCTACACACAGTTTCATTCCGGGGACGCGGTCACAGTGACCTATGAGCGGGACGGAGAACGCTATCAGACGGTGCTCACGCCCAAATATAACGAAGAATACGGCTATTATATGTACGGCTTTCAGGGAAGCGCGCAAAAGACGAAAGGTTCTGTGCTTTCCAATTTAAAATACAGCGTATATGAGGTGGAATACTGGATCCGGGTGACGATTGACAGCCTGAAGTCTCTGGTGGGCGGAAAGGTGAGCGTCAATGACATGAGCGGTCCGGTCGGGATCGTCAATATGATCGGGGACAGCTATGAGCAGAGCGTGACGTACGGCTATTATATGGTATTTTTGCAGATGCTTTATATTACGATCTTCTTATCGGCGAACCTCGGTGTGATGAATCTGCTGCCGCTTCCGGCGCTGGACGGAGGCAGACTATTGTTTCTGATTGTCGAGGTGATCCGCGGAAAGCGCGTCGATCCCGACAAGGAAGGCATGGTGCATTTTATTGGCATGATGCTGTTGTTTGCACTCATGTTCTTTACATTTTTTAACGATATCCGCAAGCTGTTCGGATAGAAAGGCAAAAAGATGACAAAAGTAGTGAAAATTGGCGACCGGGTGATCGGCGGAGGCAATCCGATCCTGATCCAGTCCATGACAAATACAAAGACGGAGGACGTGGCTGCAACTGTGGCGCAGATTCAGGCGCTTACCGCTGCCGGATGTGATATTATCCGCTGCGCCGTGCCGACTATGGAGGCGGCGGAGGCATTGACCGAGATCAAAAAGCAGGTGAGCATTCCCGTTGTGGCAGATATTCATTTTGATTACCGCCTGGCGCTTGCCGCGATCGAGCACGGTGCGGATAAGATCCGCATCAATCCGGGAAATATCGGAAGTACAGAGCGTGTGCGCGCAGTGGTGGATGCCGCAAAAGAGCGCGGTATTCCAATCCGTGTCGGCGTCAACAGTGGATCTCTGGGAAAAGATCTTGTGGAAAAATATCACGGTGTGACGGCGGAGGGGATTGTCGAGAGCGCCCTCGATAAAGTACATCTGATCGAGGATATGGGGTATGACAATCTGGTCATCAGCATCAAATCCTCCGATGTGATGATGTGCGTGAAGGCGCACGAGCTGATTGCGACACAGACGGATCATCCGCTGCATGTCGGTATCACGGAGTCCGGCACCATCATCAGCGGCAATATCAAATCTTCGATCGGACTGGGACTCATTCTGCATCAGGGAATCGGTGATACAATCCGCGTATCGCTCACGGGAGACCCGTTGGAGGAGATCAAGTCCGCGAAGCTGATTCTGCGTACCTTAGGGCTGCGCAAAGGCGGTGTGGAGGTCGTGTCCTGTCCGACCTGCGGCAGAACCAGAATCGATCTGATCGGGCTTGCCAACCAGGTGGAAAATATGGTGGCAGACATCCCGTTAGACATCAAGGTGGCGGTTATGGGCTGCGTTGTCAACGGACCGGGTGAGGCAAAGGAAGCGGATATCGGTATTGCCGGAGGAATCGGAGAGGGACTTTTGATCAAGAACGGGGAAGTATATAAAAAGGTGCCGGAGGGCGAACTGCTTGAGGCATTGCGCTATGAGCTGCTGCACTGGAATGAGCAGCAGAAGTAGAACAGACTGAGGAAGAAGTGAGAAAAGGGCATGGCAAAACGGTTTTTTGATGTATTTCCATCACTGCAGGTAGAAGGCGACATGAAAAATCTGCTGACGGAGACGGAAGTAACGAAGGTGGGTATGAATCATGAGCGCGATCATCTGCGCGTCTATTTAAGCAGCACGCGTCTGATTCACAAAAAAGATATCCGCCAGTTGGAATCTGCCATTGCACAACAGATTTTTAAGGGCAGGATGATGCAGGTCAAGGTCATTGAAAAGTATCATCTCTCGGAACAGTATACGCCGGAAAAGCTGCTTGATCTGTACCGCGACAGCATTTTAGAAGAACTGAAAGATTACAGCCTGATGGAATACAATCTTCTTCGGACGGCGAAGATGGAGTTTACGAGCGAAAGCCACATGCTGCTCACGCTGGAGAACACGATTATCGCACAGACGCGTTCCCATGAGATCGTGGAGTTTTTAGAGAAGGTGATCTGTGAGCGCTGCGGACTCGATCTGGCGGTGGAGCTTGCCTATGAGGAGCCGAAGGAGAGCAAATATAAGAAAAACAGTGATCTGCAGATTCAGTTTGAGATTAAAAACATCATGAAAAAGGTACATATCCGCAATGACGACGGGGAGAGTGTGCCGGCGGTCGTAGAAGGCGGTGCCGAGGCGGTTTCCGATGGCACAACAACATCTGGTGGTACAGGCGGCAATGCCACCACAAATACCGTTTCTTCTGCAAAAAATGCTGCAAAACCTGCGGAACATGCAGGAAAAACTGCAGGAAATGGCGAAAAAGGGAAGAAGGAATTCAAGCGCAGATTCGAGGGCGGCGGCTTTAAAAAGTCGGACAATCCGGATGTGATCTACGGGCGTGATTTTGAGGATGAACCGATCGCGATCGAGAAGATTGTGGGAGAGATGGGAGAGGTGACGATCCGCTGCCAGGTCATGACGTTAGAGACCAGAGAGATCCGGAATGAGAAGACGATCGTGATTATGTCCGTGACGGATTTTACCGATTCGATTGTGTTAAAAATCTTTACCAGAAACGATCAGCTGCAGGAACTGCTTGACGGGGGACTCGCAAAGGGAGCGTTTTTAAAGATCAAGGGTGTGACGACGATCGACAAGTTCGACAGTGAGCTTACGATCGGTTCTGTGGTCGGCATCAAAAAGATTGCGGATTTTACGTCCACACGTGCAGACACCAGCCCGGAGAAGCGCGTGGAGCTGCACTGCCATACGAAGATGAGCGATATGGATGGCGTCTCGGATGTCAAGGATATTGTAAAACGCGCCATGAAGTGGGGACACAAGGCGATTGCCATCACGGACCACGGCGATGTACAGGCTTTCCCTGACGCGAACCATGCGGTTCCGCCGGATTCAGATTTTAAGATCATCTACGGCGTGGAGGCGTATCTGGTGGATGACCTGAAGGATATTATCGTTGACTCAAAAGGACAGAGCTTAAATGACAGCTATGTCGTATTTGACCTGGAGACAACCGGACTTTCGCCGGATAAGAATAAGATCATTGAGATCGGTGCCGTCAAGGTGGTGGACGGAGCTATCACGGAGCGTTTTTCGACCTTCGTCAATCCGGAGGTGCCGATCCCGTATAATATTGAGCAGCTGACGTCCATCAAGGATGACATGGTGCTCGATGCGCCCAGGATTGAGGAGATCCTGCCCGAATTCATGAAGTTCTGCGAGGGGACCGTCATGGTGGCACACAATGCGGAGTTCGATACCGGATTCATCCGCAAGAACTGCGAGCGCATGGGACTGCCGTTTGATTTTACCATCGCAGATACCGTGGCGCTGGCGAGAATCCTGCTGCCGCAGTTAAACCGTTTCAAGCTGGATACCGTGGCAAAGGCGGTCGGTGTATCGCTGGATCACCATCACCGGGCGGTCGATGACGCGGCATGTACGGCGGAGATTTTTGTCAAGTTTATCGAGATGCTTCATGAACGCGGCATGGAGACGTTAGACGATGTGAACCAGATGGGCGCGACGTCGCCGGAACTTGTGAAAAAGTTAAAGAGCCATCACGCGATCATACTGGCGACAAACGATATCGGACGCATCAATCTCTACCGTCTGGTCTCCATGTCACACCTGACCTATTTTCACAAGACACCGCGTGTGCCAAAGAGCGAATTTGTAAAGTACAGAGAGGGACTGCTGCTCGGATCTGCCTGTGAGGCAGGCGAACTCTACCGTGCGATTTTAGACGGCAGACCGGAGGAGGAGATCATCCGTCTTGTGAAGTTTTACGACTATCTGGAGATTCAGCCGATCGGCAACAACAGTTTCATGCTGCGGGATGAGAAGAGCGCCATCAACTCTGTCGAGGAGCTGCAGGATATCAACCGGCGGATTGTAAAGCTGGGCGAGACATTCAACAAGCTGGTGGTCGCCACCTGCGACGTGCATTTCCTTGATCCGGAGGATGAGGTATACCGCCGTATCATCATGGCGGGCAAGGGATTTAAGGATGCCGATGACCAGGCACCGCTGTTCCTTCGGACAACGGAGGAGATGTTAAAGGAGTTCGAGTATCTCGGAAGCACCAAGGCGGAGGAGGTTGTCATCACGAATCCCGGCAAGATTGCCGATATGTGTGAGAAGATCGCACCGGTGCGCCCGGACAAGTGCCCGCCGGTCATTGAGAATTCCGATCAGATGCTGCGTGACATCTGCTACACCAAGGCGCACAGCATGTACGGCGAGGAGCTTCCGTCCATCGTGAAGGAGCGGCTGGACCGTGAGCTGAATTCCATCATTTCCAACGGCTATGCCGTAATGTATATCATTGCACAGAAACTGGTGTGGAAGTCCAACGAGGACGGTTATCTGGTAGGCTCCAGAGGTTCGGTCGGATCTTCGTTCGCGGCGACCATGTCCGGTATCACGGAGGTCAATCCGCTGCAGGCACATTACCGCTGTGCCTACTGCAAGTACAGCGACTTTGATTCGCCGGAGGTCAAGGCGTTCTCCGGGCGAAGCGGATGTGATATGCCGGATAAGATCTGTCCGGTCTGTGGCAAGAAGCTGGTAAAAGACGGGTTTGACATTCCGTTTGAGACGTTCCTGGGATTCAAGGGAAACAAGGAGCCGGATATCGACCTGAACTTTTCCGGTGAATATCAGAGTAAAGCGCATGCCTACTGTGAGGTTATTTTCGGATACGGTCAGACATTCCGTGCCGGAACGATCGGTACGCTGGCGGACAAGACGGCGTTCGGATACATCAAGAATTACTACGAGGAGCGCGGTGTCCACAAGCGGAACTGTGAGATTGACCGTATTGTGCAGGGATGCGTCGGCGTCCGCAGGACGACGGGACAGCACCCGGGCGGAATCGTCGTGCTTCCGGTGGGAGAGGAGATCAACACGTTTACGCCGGTACAGCATCCGGCGAACGATATGACGACAGCGACGGTAACGACACATTTTGATTATCACTCGATCGACCACAACCTGTTAAAACTCGATATTCTCGGACACGATGATCCGACGATGATTCGTATGCTGCAGGATCTGACGGGAATTGACCCGACAACGATCCCACTCGACGATGAGTCGGTCATGTCCTTATTTAAAAATACATCGGCACTTGGTGTGACGCCGGATGACATTCATGGAATTCCGCTCGGATGTCTCGGTATTCCGGAGTTTGGAACCGATTTCGCCATGCAGATGGTTATCGATGCCAAGCCGCAGGAGTTCTCGGATCTGATCCGTATCTCCGGTCTGTCCCACGGTACGGATGTATGGCTCGGCAATGCGCAGACACTCATCGAGCAGGGACTGGCAACGATTTCCACAGCGATCTGTACCCGTGACGATATCATGATCTACCTGATCCAGAAGGGACTTGACAGTGAGCAGTCCTTCACGATCATGGAGTCGGTGCGTAAGGGAAAAGGCTTAAAGGAAGAGTGGAAGACGGAGATGCGCGCGCATGATGTGCCGGAGTGGTACATAGATTCGTGTCTGAAGATCAAGTACATGTTCCCGAAGGCACATGCGGCGGCATATGTTATGATGGCATGGCGTATCGCCTACTGTAAGGTATATTATCCTCTTGCTTACTATGCGGCATATTTCTCGATCCGCGCGACGGGATTTAACTATGAGATCATGTGCCAGGGCAAGGAGCGTCTTGAATATTTTTACAAGGATTACACGCGGAGAAAAGATTCGCTCTCCAAAAAGGAGCAGGATACTTACCGCGATATGAAGATCGTGCAGGAGATGTATGCCAGAGGATTTGATTTTACACCGATCGACGTGTACCGTGCAAAGCCGGACCGTTTTCAGGTGATTGACGGCAAACTCATGCCGGCGTTAAACACGATCGATGGTATGGGCGACAATGCTGCGATTGCGGTTGCCGAGGCGGCAAAGGACGGCAAGTTTTTGTCTAAGGACGACTTCAGGCAGCGCACCAAGGCGACCAAGACGGTCATTGATCTTATGGCAGATCTGGGACTGCTCGGCGAACTGCCGGAGTCGAACCAGCTGTCGCTGTTTGATTTTGCATAAATTGATATTAAAAATTCAATCTTCCGAAATTCCTTGAGTTTTCAAGGCTTACCGCCTATCAAATATCAAAACCTTATGTATTTTCCCTTGTTTTTGCCCTTATGAGCCGAAACAAGGGAAATTTTTTATGCTTCGCCCACAACCTTATCCAAGAGCCTTGCGGAAGTCCGCTTTGCTTCTCTGGTAGAGTGGGCATAAATGTTCATTGTGGTACTGACTCAGCGTGTCCGAGAAGTTCCTGCACATCTTTGGGTTTTGCACCGCCTGAAAGCAGATTGCTTGTGTAGGTATGGCGGAGTGTGTGGAAATGAAAGTCCTCCAATCCCTCGACCTCTGCCTTTGCCTTGCGGCAAATCTGACCGACTGCACTTGCAGAAACAAAAGCACCGTCCTCCTTTAAGCAGACAAAGGATAATTCCCTGTCATCTTCGGGCGTTCCCTGCGTCCTTTGCAGACTGTAAACCTCGTAATAGGTGCGCCCCTTTTCTTTGACTGTCTTACAGTAGTTCAGATGATACAGTTCGCCATAGCGGAAACGGTTTTTATGCTGTTCCGTCTTTGCTTTCCGTAAGATGTCTGCCAATGTGTCGCAGAAATCAACGGTACGGACTTTACTGCGTTTTGTCGTGCCGACTTCGTGCTTATGCCTTGTGCCATTGTACCGCATACTGCGTCTTACAGTTAGATATTGCTCGTCAAGGTTGATGTCCTGCCAAGTCAGACCGCAGACTTCTCCGATACGCAAGCCTGCATAATAGGCTATCTGCACCGCAAGCAGCGCTGGGTGTTTCTTCCCAGTTAAGAAGTCCGCCAGCTTTTGGTATTCCCCATGTGTAATCGTAGGAATAACAGTTTCTTCCTCGCTGTCCGAGAAAATATCTGTTTTCTCTTTTTTGCCACGCAGTTTTACATACTGCATCGGGTTAAAGGTTATCAGCTTTTTGGGAAATACCGCAAAACGGAATGAGTCTTGCAGCATCGCCGAGAATTGCAGCATATAGCCTTTGCTCATAGGCTTTGAAGTTGTACCGTCTGGGTTTATCCCGCCGTAGCTCATAAGGTCGATAAACGCCTGTAAATGGTCGGCGGTCACGGTTTTCAGTTTTCGGCTGCCAATGGGATATTTCTTAATCTTTTTGACTGCCGTCGTGTACGCCATGACCGTACCGTTGCTGAGATTGCCGGGCTTTAATTCTTCCTCCACCCACATATCCAGCATTTCGCCTACCGTGATGTTTTCGGCTTTCCCGACAAACTTCTTTTCCTCATAGTCAGCGATTGCTTTTCTGAGCAGGGCTTCTGTTTCAGACT
>OLOX01000924.1_pt1 | contig 29782 bp, 29 predicted proteins | sample 1672091 | NCBI WGS metagenome assembly OLOX01 (sample SAMEA3136644, study PRJEB25190) | human gut metagenome | reverse complement strand
TGCAAAGTATTTATATTATAGGAAGTTCAGAGAACTTTCCTATAATATAAAAAAGGACTACTCTAAGTAGCCCTATTATTTATTTTCTTGATTCTATTATAAGCTTTATTCCTGTTCTGTCTTCACCTTCGACCTGAACTTCTGCAAAAGCTGGTATGCATATTAAGTCAACTCCAGATGGTGCCACGAAGCCTCTTGCGATGGCCACCGCCTTAATTGCTTGATTTAAAGCTCCTGCTCCTATTGCTTGCATTTCTGCCTTTGTAGTTTCCTTTACTAACCCTGCAATTGCACCTGCAACTGAATTTGGATTTGATTTTGATGAAATTTTTAAAACTTCCATTTTTTTGCCTCCTATTTTTTTAATTTGTAACATTGACATATTCTTTTATATAATATAGATATTCACTTGTCTATATATTTATGGCAAAAAATGGTAGAATCGTACGACCGTTTCCTTGGTTTTTCGACACTTAGTCGATTTTTACTCTTTTAATATTTGTAACTCGACATGTTTCGTCATCTATTTCAAATATACATCCATTTAATTTTGCATCATTCTCCGCAATTTTATATCTTTCTGGTAATGATGTTAAAAATCTTTTTATAGAAGCATCTTTATTCATTCCAATTACTGATTCTTTTGGACCTGTCATTCCAATGTCTGTTATATATCCTGTTCCATTTTTCATTATCATTTCATCTGCTGTTTGTACATGAGTATGTGTTCCATATACTATGGTAACTTTTCCATCTAAAAAATATGCTAAAGCTAATTTTTCAGCAGTTGCTTCTGCATGAAAATCTATTATTATCATATCTACATGATTTTTTATCTTTTCTATAATATCTTCTGCTACTGTAAATGGATTTTCACTTAACACATTCATAGTTACTCTTCCAATTAAATTTATAACTGCTATTTTTTTATCTTTGCAATGGAAAATTTGATATCCTTTTCCTGGATTATTTCTAGAATAATTTGCTGGTCTTATTAACTTTGGATTATCTATAAAATTAAATATATCTTTTTTAGCCCATGTATGGTTTCCCATTGTTACACAATCTACTTTTAGATCTAATAGTGTTTTAAATGCTTTTTCAGTTATTCCCATTCCTTCTGCCACATTTTCAGCATTTACTATGCAAAAATCTATATTTTCTTTTTCTTTTATTGCTTTATATTCTTTTTCGAATTTTTTCAATCCGACATTTCCTACTAAATCACCTACTGCAAGAATTTTCATTTTTATCATCCTTTCTCTTTTGACTTTTTTTCCTTTATAGATAATACTATATATTTGCTATATCTTCAAGTCTAGTTACTAAAAATGCTCCGTCTTTGATTAGCTGGTTGGTTCCTTCAGACTGTTTATACGTTATATTTCCTGGTATAGCGTAAACATCTTTTCCTTGTTCCATAGCTAAATTTGCTGTTATTATACTTCCACTTTTTATACTTGCTTCTGTAATTAATACTTTATCAGATATTCCACTAATTATTCTGTTTCTCATTGGGAAACTTTCAGGTACTGGCTTTGTATATAGTGGATATTCAGATATTATTATCCCTGCTGTATCTAAAATTTTATTATATAGTTTTTTATTTTCTTCTGGATATATATATTCTATTCCTGAACCTAGCACTGCTATTGTTGTACCTTTTGCTAATATTGTTCCTATATGTGCATAGCTATCTATTCCTTTTGCCATTCCACTTACAATTGTAAAATCTTTTTTGGCTAATAGATAGCTAAATTTTTGAGTTATCATTTTACCATATTCACTGCAATTTCTCGAACCTACAATCGCTATTTTTTCTTTATTATTTAAATTTTCAATATTACCTTTTGCATATAAAACCAATGGCCTATTGTAGATATTTTTCAAAGATAGTGGATATTCATTATTTTCAACAGTTATACATTTTATTTTTCTTTTTTCAGATTCATAAAAAATCTTTTCAGCTTGTTTTTTCTTTTCTTTATCTAATATTTTTTGAATTGTATCATTTGAATCTGTAAATTTTCTTAAATAACTTTCATCAGAATTAAATATTATTTTTGGGTGTTTGAATATTTCATATAAGATATTTTTTTGATTTGGCGTAAAATTTAAAATTGAGAGCCAAATCCAATAAATACTATTTTCCATAATATTATTTGATTTTGCCCCCAATTAATCTCATTATTTCTTTGCTTGATTTTTGCTTGCCTTTACTACGTTATTCATTAACATAGCAATTGTCATAGGTCCAACTCCTCCCGGAACTGGAGTTATGTAGCTGGCTTTTTTACTTACATTTTCAAAATCTACATCCCCTTTAAGTTTGCCTTCTGCTGTTCTATTTATTCCAACATCTATTACTACTGCACCATCTTTTACCATATCTGCTGTTACAAATTCTGGTCTACCTATTGCTGATACTAGAATATCCGCGTTTTTTGTAATTTCAGGTAAGTTTCTTGTTCGTGAATGACAAATAGTTACAGTTGCATTTTTATTTAACAAACATTGGCTCATTGGTTTTCCAACGATATTACTTCTTCCGATTACTACTGCATTTTTTCCTTCTAAATCTATGTTGTACTCTTCAAACATTTTCATTACACCATATGGTGTACATGATACAAATGTATCTTGCCCTAATACAAGTTTTCCAACATTTACTGGATGAAACCCATCTACGTCTTTTTCTGGTGATATTTTTCTAAATGCTTCATTTATATCTAATCCATCTGGTATTGGACTTTGTAGTAAGATTCCATTTATTTCTTTATTATTATTTAGTTTTTCAATTACATCTAATAACTCTTCTTGTTTTGTTGTACCAGGTAATAGATATTCTTCAAATTCTATTCCTACATCATTACATGCTTTACTTTTGTTACGTACATAAATTTGTGATGCACTATTATCTCCTACCATTATAACTGCTAATTTAGGTTGAATTCCTTCTTTTTTCAAATCTTCAACTTCATACTTAAGTTTCTCTCTAGTTTTTTTAGCTAATTGTTTTCCATCTATTATTTCCATTTTTGACTCCTATGTATATATCTTTTTAGTCTTAGTGCATCATTCTTGCAAAAAATACTCCATATACAACTAATCCTAAAATTACTCTATATATTGCAAATATTTTAAAGCTTCTCTTTTTAATAAATTCCATTAAGAATTTTATTACTGCAAGACCTACTAAAAAGCTTGATAATACTCCTGCGAAAAACGCAATTGAAAATTCAAAATCAAATATTTTCAAAACTGTTGCTGCAAATACTATTGGCGTTGATAATAAAAATGTATATTTGGCTACACTTTCTCTATCAACTTTCAAAGCTCTACCAACTGTTATTGTTGCTCCAGATCTTGATACACCTGGAACAAATGCTAAAACTTGTGAAATTCCTATTAAAAATGCTTGTTTAAATGTCATTTTTTCATAAGTTATTTCTGATTTTGATTTTTTATCAACAACATATAATAAGATACCCATTACTATTAATGCTGTTGCAATTATTAATGGTTGCTTTAGATAACTTTCTAAATAATGTTCAAATAATAATCCTATTATTCCTGCTGGTATTGTTGCTGCAACAATATACCAAAATATTCTTCCTTCTGTTGAATCTTCTTTTTTAAAAACTTTGTTGAATCCTCCTTTTATAAGATTTATCCAATCTTTGAAAAAGAAGATGCAAATTGCAAGTAATGTTCCAAAATGTAATGCTATATCAAATGAATCAGATATTATCCAATTGAAAAAGAATTCTGACAATAAATATAAATGTGCTGAACTAGATACAGGTAATAATTCTGTCAATCCTTGAACTATACCTAATATAACTGCTTCTGCTATTTCTACCATTTTTCTGTTTTCTCCTTTGTTAATTAAATTTCTTTTAATATGTGATATAAAGTTTCTTTTATAAATTCAGCTGATGTTATTGGTGCAACTCTTCCTGGTAATGAAAGAGCCCAAATTAATTTTAATCCTAATAATCTAGCTGCTTTTCTATCAACTCCACCAGGGTTTGATGATAAATCAATTATCGTACATTCTTTCTTTACATTTCTTAATCTATTTTCATCTAAAATTTGAAATGGAATTGTATTTATAATAATATCATAATTCTCAAGTTCTCCATCTAGTTCACTTAGATGAATAGGATTATATCCATATGCTTTTATCCATGCTATATCTGAATTTTTTCTTGCTTCACATGATACTTTTGCTCCAATTCCATCTAGCATTTTGGCCAAAACTTTTCCAACTCTACCAAATCCCATTATAAGAATATTACTTCCATGAATTGTTCTTTGAGTATTTTCCATTGCAATTTGTATTGTTCCTTCGGCTGTAGCTATTGTATTTAATACAACTAGTTCTTCTCTTTTTAATAAATCAATGTAAGTTATATTTCCTTCTTGTAAACTTTGAATCGTCTTATCTGATAGTTTTCCAGCTAAGAACATTTTATTTTTGTTGGACATTTCTGTTATAAGTTCTTCTATTGATATTTTCTCTTCTGAAAAAGGTGCACTCAAATTTACTGAATCGTTTGTCATAGGAACAGGTCCTATAATTATTTCTGAGCTTCCAACTAACTCAGCAATGCTTGCGCATTTTTTCACATTCTCTCTTTCTACTAATTCTTCTGCGTTTTCTAGTCCATATGTATATACTAAAAAATCATCTTTTGCCAACAAGTTAATCAAATTGACTAATCTTAAGTCTCCCCCAATAATGGATACTGTTTTATACATACTTTCTCTCCTTTTCTTTTTAAATTTTTTCCTTTTGTATATCATTATTTTCTTTTGCTTGTTCATCTTTTTCTTTTTTTATTTCTTCTTGTTTAAATATTTCATCAACTTTTTGTACTACTCTATTTTTCATTTCATTTTCATTCATACCCTTTATCAAACCAACTGTCTCTTCTAAGTACTTCTGAATTTCTTCATCTCTTTTACTAGGTTTCTTTATTTCTCTTTCTTCCATTTTTACAGAAACAGTTAAATATTCTTTTATTGGTTCAAATATTTTTTCTTTAGCAATTATGTTTAGGTATGATTCATCTATTTCTATTGCTTTGTTTGCAAATAATATTGCTTTATCTTTTTCTTCTTTTACCATATATATTTTTGCTAACTGATAATATGCCTTAGCTTCTAATTCTTCTGACATTAAACATTCAGCAAAGTTTTTTTCTGCTTCATCTAAATCTTCTTCCATTAATGCTATTTGAGCTAAACTATATTTTGCTCCATATAATTTGTGATTGATATCTGCTGCTTTTTCATAACATTCTTTTGCACTTGCAAAATCATTTAACCTTGTATATGCAATTCCTAAACTATAATATAATTCAAAATCAACTGGTTTATATCTCAAAGCATCTTGATAAACACTAACAGCTTCTTTAAATCTTTCTTCCTCACATAGTAATTCACCTAACAATAATGAAGCATCATAATATTCTGGTTTATTTTCCAAAAGATTTCCAAGCATTGTTATTGCTTCGTCTTTTCTTCCTAAATCTTTTAGTAATTCAGCAATTCTATAATAAGAATCGTAATCTTTTTTATTTGAATCTACTGCTTTTACATATTCATCTATTGCTTTTCTAGTTCCACCTTCTTTTTCATATATCTTAGCAAGTAAAATATGTCCTTTATATGTTTCTGGATATTTTTCCATAAGGTTTATTAATACTGTTTTAGCTGCTTTTCTATCTCCAAGTACTAACAAACATCTTGCCCATAATGTTGAAAGTATTTCCGAAAAATTTCTTCCAGAATACTCTATGAAAATTACTATTCCTGGTAAAATTATTGACATTACATACATCAATATTTTTGCAAATTCACTCGCAAAAATTCCGCCAACTAATAATTCTAAAAAGTTTAATGCAATTCCTATTGCTTCAATTACTAATATAAAAACATAATTTGTATCATTTTTTCTTATTAACTTTGAAAAAATAATTATAAATAAAGAAAATGCTAATATATTAAATATGAATTTTTCAATTAACATTTTTTTCTTTTCACCCCTATAAACAACCTTTTATTTATCATAATGCAATTTGACAAATCACTTGAATTCTTCGTCTTTTTTCTGTTATACTTCGGTGTTTATTATAACACATGACTTTTTCTAACACAAGTTATATTTTTAAAATAAAAGATTGACTTTTGTAGGTTTGTCAAACATACGTCACACTTTATTAATAAATATAGTGTTTCATATACCTTTTGTGACATTCATCTTCTACAATGCTTGAAATTCTTTGTATTTTTCATTTGGACTTTTCCATCCTAATGGTTTCATTGGAAAGTTATTGTATTCTCTGTTCCAATGTCTTAGTTTTTCTTTAAAATCTTCAAAACTTACAAATACTCGTTCATAATAAAATCTTTCTTGATCTTTTCTATGACTTCTTTCAACTTTTCCATTATGCCTTGGCGTTCTTGGTTTTATTAATTTGTGTTTTATTCCTAGTTCTTCTAATTTTTTCTCAAACATTGTCTTCTTGTTGCTGTTTTGTGCATTTAATCTATTTGTGAATTCAAATCCATTGTCTGTTTGAATACACTCTATATTATATTTAAATTTCTTTATTATTATTTCTAAAAATCTTGTTGATTCATATGTATTATGCTCTTTACTTGCCCATAATACTCTTTGCCTTGTATATTCATCTATTGCTGTATATTGATAGTATTTTTCTTCCATTTCTACTAATTCTTTACTCATACATTTGCTTGGAACATATTTAACATCTATTTGTATTCTTTCTCCCGGATGCGTCATTTGCTGATATGGCTTTGGCTCATATGATTTTTTCTTACTTGGTGTCTTTTTATATATTCCCATTCTTTGCATTACCCTATACAAACTTGTTATACTCCTTGTATATCCATTCTTCCATAATTTAATCAATAATACAACTAGTCCATCTTTCTTGTTATGAGCTTTGAATTTCTTTATCATTGCTATTTCTTGCTCTGTATGTGCATTCGGATGACTATGTGGCTTTCTCGATTTATTTACTAATGATTTTCTAGTTCCATCATATTTCTCTATCCATCTATATATTGTTTTTCTATGTTGTTTATATCTTATTGCAGCTTTTGTTACTCCATATTTTAAAGAATATTCTACAACTGATTGCTTAAATACTATATCTTGTGTTATACTATTCATAGGAAATACCTCCGTGATTTTGGTTATTTTTGTTCAAAACTATTATATCACATTGGTATTTCCTTTTTTATGTTTTTTGTGACATATCTATTGTAAACCTATAATTATGATATGCATTTTTCTTCTCCAAAAATTCTACTTGCTTCAACTTGATTATATAATGCCTTTTCTTTATCATAATAAAAAGCCCATTCTTTATCTCCGTATGAAAAATGCCACCATTCTCCATCATAAGGAGCAAATCCTTCTTTCATCATAATTCTTCTTAATATTTTTCTATTGTTCTTTGCTTCTTCTGATATATCGTCAGCTTCATAATAGCATTGTGTAGTGCTATAATCTAATATTTCTGAACCAAAATCTAATATTCTATTTTCTTTACTATCATATATTGCTGCATCAACTGCTCCACCAGTTGGATGTCCTGAAACAACTGGTACTGCAATTTTTTCATGTATATATTCATACATTTCCATTTCGTCTTGAAAATTTTCCTTTACCTCTTCTAGTATTTCATTAAAGTATCTTTCTTGTTTTTTCATATCTCTAAATCCATATACTACTATTACTTTATAATTTGCATTTATTTTTTTTAAATCTTTTGCAACATTTATAAGTTTTTCATACACTGTTTTTCTTACAGCAATTTGATGTCCATATTCTAACATATTTCTTCTTTCTTGATATCTTCCAATTACCAAATCATCTTCTAATGGAAGTAATACAAATTCTTCCTTATCTGTTTTTTCATCATATTCCTCTATTGTTATTAAATCTTCATATCTTACAAAATTATTTGCCATTTGTTTATTGCACTTTCCTTCCTAATCTTTATTTTTTGCTTTTTGCACTACCGTTATAGTTTCTTCTAATGTAATGGTATTTTGTTCTCCTGAACTCATATCTTTTAATGTTATTACATTATTTTTTATTTCATATTCTCCTATAATTATTACATATCTTGCATTAATATTATTTGCATATTTAAATTTTTTTCCTAATTTTTGTTGTTCTATATTAATTTGTACATTTATATCTTCTTCTCTTAACTTTGAAGCTATTTTTGCACATATTTCACAATCTTCTGTCATTGAAATTATTAATACATCTGTAATTGATTCCTCATTTGCTGAAATTATTTCATTATCTACTAATTGAAAAAATAATCTTGATAGTCCTATTGAAATTCCTACTCCTGGCATCTTTCTTTCTGTATAATATTCTGTTAAATTATCATATCTTCCTCCTGAACATATACTTCCTAAATTTTTATATTGATTTAGAAATGTTTCATAAACTGTTCCTGTATAATAATCTAATCCCCTAGCTATAGTTAAATCAATTTTATAATTTTCTTCTGGAACTCCAAAAATTTTGATAAATTTTGAAACTTCTTTGATTTCATTTATCCCCTCTTTAAAAATTGCATTATCAATATTCATACTTTCTAAAGCTTGAATTTTTTCTTCATTTTTCCCTTTTATTTCTAAAAATTGCATTATTACATCAACTTTCCTCTCTGGTATAGATATTAATAATTCTCTTCTTACTTCTTCTTTTCCTATTTTCTCTATTTTATCAATTATTCTTAATATCTCAGGCGATATATCTTCAAGTTCTAAACTTGAAAATAATCCATTTAGTATTTTTCTGTTATTAATACAAATCGTAAAATCATCAAATCCAAGTTTTTTAAAAGTATTATATATAATAGATGGAATTTCTGCATCATTTATTATAGATAGTTCTCCATCACCAATAATATCAACATCACATTGATAAAACTCTCTATATCTTCCTCTTTGTGGTTTTTCCCCTCGATATACTTTTCCTATTTGATATCTTTTAAAAGGAAAACTTAATTTATCATAGTACTCCGTTACATATTTAGCTAAAGGAACTGTCAAATCAAATCTAAGAGCTAAGTCATTTTCACCTTTTTTCAATTTATATATTTGTTTTTCTGTTTCTCCACCTGCTTTTGCAAGTAAAACATTAGCATCTTCTATTATTGGCGTGTCTAATGGCAAAAATCCATATTTTTCATAAGATTTTTTTATTATTTCTTTCATTTTATTAAATAAAATTTGTTCATTTGGTAATAATTCCATAAAGCCTGGTAAAGTTTTTGGTTGTACCTTTCCTTTCATTATAATTCCCCCTTAATAATCTCCTCTTATATTTTTTTTCTTTTTATTACCTTGTTTTTTATGTCTTTCTATTAATTTATTTCTTACTTCTTGTAATGAAATATTAGTCTTAAACATTAATACAAGTGTATGATATGTTAAATCAGAAATTTCACCTACTAATTCTTCTTTATTTGGATTTTTAGCAGCTATAACTGTTTCAGTTGCTTCTTCTCCAATTTTTTTGCATATTTTATCAATTCCTTCATCTAATAAATAATTAGTATAAGAATTTTCTTTTGGATTTACACTTCTATCTATAATTTGATTATAGATTTCTTGTAAGATATCTATATTTTCACTACTTTCATAAGGAATCACTTCTTTAAAAAAACAAGAATAATTTCCTGTATGACAAGCTCCTTTTCCTTTTTGATCAACATAAATTAATAGAGTATCATTATCACAATCTAAATACATTCCTTTTATTTCTTGAATATTTCCTGATGTTTCTCCTTTATGCCATAATTCTTTTCTACTTCTTGAGTAAAAGCATGTTTGTTTATTTTCTAGCATATATTTATAACTTTCTTCATTTACATACGCTAACATTAATACTTGGTTTGTTTTATAATCTTGGACTATTGCTGGAATTAATTCCATTTTTTTAAAATCCGGTTTCAATATCTTCAACTCCTAATAATCTATAGTTTATATCATTTTAATATTATTTTATATATTGAGGGGAAAATAATATTTTATTTTCCCCCAGTGTGATTAAACACTTTAAATTTTAAAGCTCTCTGTCAAGGTAGATTTTTAAATCTTCCTCTTTTCTTTCTTCTTGTAATCTGTTCATCTTGTCTATACTATTTACACCTTCAAGTAATTTAAATCCTAATTTCACTGCGATGCCGTAAGACATAGACTTTCCAACTTCAAGAGTCTTCATATATACTCTTTCATATCCTTCTTCTTTCATTACTTTAAGAGCATATTTCATTAACTCTGTTCCAATCCCATTACCCCGATATTCTTGCAAAACTGTTAAATCTGCAAGATATGCGATTTTGTTAGGATGGTCATAATGGACAGGATGTCTATCTTTCAATAACATTGTTCTAAATGTTACAGTTCCTACACATTCATTTCCAATGTAATAGCCATAGACATGTCCATATTTTGTTAGTTCAATGTATTCTTCTATAATCATCGTATCTGTCCAAGCTTCACAATATGGTGGATTGCAAAAAACTTTGTATGCCTTTACAAAATCCTTTACCTTATCTGGTGTTATTGCTTCAATTCTCCGTGTCATCATACTTTTTTCCTCCTCTAATTCAATTTTGTATGTCTTTCCGTCAGTTTCAACATTGCCTAAGATAGTAGCTTTTTTAAAGCTGCCTTCATCATAGATTATATCTGCTGTAATAATCAGTCCTGAAGGTTGTAAAATATCAATTTTTACACTTTGCTTTTTTAAATAAGCCTCTACCATACTTGTTGCAGTAGTGCCAGATCCACAAGCTGTTTCGTAAAATAGTGTATTTATTTCTTTAACCCAAACAATTGGATTTATTTTTATTACACCTTCTACATATTCACAGAACATAACCCCTACTGCTTCACTATATTCAAGATGATATTTATGAATAAAATTCATTCCCATTGCTTTTAAATTATCTTTATTTACAAGATATTTTTTAGCAATTTCATCCTGAATTACTACAGTTACCATACCATTCATTTTTACAATAAAAATTCCTGATTCTTTTTCAGTGATTACATCATCACCATGATAAAGTGGAATTTCGCACCAAGCTTTTCCTTCTTTATCAACTCCAGCATTGATTAAGTCCTTAGAATTTACAAACATTTGTAAATCTCCTGGCTTTCCATTTAAAAAAATGGATGCTGTGCTTCTTGTTGCATTACCGCAAAACTCTCCTCCTGCCATTTGTAATTCCGGTTTAGAATTTAATTCGATAAATCCTACCTGTTCGACATTAGGATGTTTTGCCATAATCAAATCGTTGATTTTCTTTCTCTGTTTTTGTGTATATCCTAATCCATAGACAAAAGCTGTATCATTACCAGCAGGTCTATAAATTGAATATTCCACATTAGTTACAGATACTTTGCAATGTTTCTCGCTCATAATGTTCTCCTTTCTTGAATTGCAGGTAAGTATAAAATTCTTTATACTTAGTAATGAATAAATTACATTTATTATTATGTATTTTTTCTAAGCAAAGGTCAAAGAAGTTCAGTAAATTCAAGCCTTTTACCTATTATTATTTTCTATTAAATCAATTAAATTTAAAATTTCTTCCTTTTTGTATTTAAATTTAGTTTTATTACAAATTAATCTAGTACTCACATCTGTTATTTTTTCGATTACCTCTAATCCATTTGCTTTTAATGTCGCTCCTGTTTCTACTATGTCTACTATTGCATCTGTCAAGCCAACGACTGGTCCTAATTCAACTGACCCCTCAAGTTTTATTATTTCAACATCTTCATCTTTACTTTCAAAATATTTTTTTGCAACATTAGGATATTTAGTTGCTATTCTTTTTCTTCTATTTAATTTTATATTTTTATATTCAGGATAACTACATACTGCAAATGAGCATTTTCCAATTTCTAAATCTAGTAATTCATAATAGTTTTTAAATGAATTTTCTAATAATGTATCACTACCTACAATTCCTATATCTACTATGCCATGTTCAATAAAAGTAACTACATCATTTGACTTTGCAAATATTATTTCCATTTTATCTTCTACATTGATTTGTAATTCTCGATTTTTATTTATCATCGACGTTACATCATACCCTAACTTTTCTAGCATTGTTGTAACTTTTTTCTCTATCCTACCTTTTGTTAATGCTACTTTTAACATTTTCTTCACCTGCTCTTTCAACTGCTTTTAGTATATTATTCATATAATAAGCCATCCCTATTGCTGATACATCTTTACCAAAATTACTATATAACTTATCATATCTTCCACCACTTATTATTGGTTCTTCCACATACTTACTATATACTTTAAATATTATTCCTGTATAATATTCCATATTAGGAACACAAGCTAAATCAAATAAATCCTGTTGTTTCATATTCATTGTTTCATATAATTCTTTTAATTCTCTCAAACTATTTTTTAACTCTTTATCTTTTAATTTTTCAATAGTTTTTGTAAGTATTTCTATGTTTCCATTAAGTCTAGGTAATGATATTATAAAATTACTTATTCTCTCATCTAAATTATATTTTATGCAAAACTTTTTGAGTCCACTTATATTTTTTTGAAGTAATAATTTTGAAAATTCTTCTTTTCTTTCATTTCCAATAATTTCACATAATCTATTATAAAAACTTGCTGAACCCAACTCTATTTTTAAATCTTTTAATCCAAAAGTTGGCAATGATTTCTGCAATAATGATATACATTCAACATCTCCTTCAATTGCTTTTTTTCCTATTAATTCAATACCAACTTGATATATTTCACTATTTTTTCCTTTATGCTCTTTTTCTTTTCTATATACTTTTCCAAAATAACAATATCGTGCTATTTCATCCTTTTTCTGTGAGATATAATATCTAGCTATTGGAACTGTAAAATCCCATCTTAATGCTACATCCTTTCCTTCCTTATTTATATATTTGAATAATGTACTTTCATCTAAATTTTTATAAACACTTTTATATAGTTCTACATATTCAAAAGTTGGCATTAATGTTTCTATATATTTTTCATCATAAAAGATTTTTCTTAAACAGCCCTCAAAAGATCTTAACTTATTAACATTTTCAGTAATTACTCCGCTACTCTCTTCTGGTATTGAAAACTTATATAATTCCATAAAACTTCTCCTTCCATCAAAAAAGCTATATAGTTAAACAATATCTTTTATATAAATATTATTTACCTATATAGCTTTATATTTTATTTTTATATAGGCACATCAAAATTGACTTGTGCCCATTATTTATTAGACACAAGTTTAAAAATGATGATGCACTTTATTTATATTCTTAATTCTAAACTTCATTTTTATTCCTCTTTTTCTATTTTTTTATAATAATACATTATTTTTCTATATCTGTCAAGCATAAATTAAAAATTTTTAAAATAAAAGATTGACTTTTTGCTCTTAAATTACTATATTATTACTTGTAGAAAGGAGCTTTTTATGGCATTTGATGGAATTGTTGTAAAATCACTTGTAGCTGATTTTCAAAATAAACTTATTGGCGCTCGTGTCAATAAAGTTTTTCAACCTAATAAATATGAAATTATATTAAGTTTGTATAATTCTGCAAATTATATGTTAGATATTTGTATTCATCCTGAATATTATAGAATGTGTTTAACTAATATTTCTAAGCCTAACCCTACTAATGCTCTTAATTTTTGCATGTTGCTTAGAAAATATTTAACGAGTAGTCGTATTACTAATATTGAAAGTGTAGATTTAGATAGACTTATTTTTATTGATTTTGAGGGAAATAATGAACTTAAAGATACTATTAAATATAGACTTGTTATTGAACTTATGGGAAGACGTAGTAATATTATTCTTCTTAATTATAATGGATTTATTATTGATTCAATTAAACATATTATAACTTCAGACAGAGAAATACTACCTGCTAGAGAATATATCACACCAAAATCCTCTAAAAATTCTTTTTTAGAATTAAATAATTTTGATGAGTTCTATGCTTTACTTTCTCAAAATTCTTACAATTCGCTTTCTTCTTATCTACCAGAATTATTTACCGGATTTACTTCTATATTTATTTTAAATGTTTTAGAAGAATTAGATATTGAAAACACATCTAAAGATGTTAATGAACTTCGTGAATTATATGATTATCTAAAAAATCTTATTTCTAATTTTGGAACAGAAAATATTTCTTTAAAGAAAGTTCATAAAGATTATGTTTTAGATTTATCTTCTAGCAATACTTCTTTGAGTGATTTTCTAGATAAATTTTATTGTGATAGAGAAATTGAAAATATCTTTTTAGCTGCCAAAGCTGAACTTTCAAAATCAATTCTTTCTGCTTTAAAAAAGGCATCTAAAAAATTAGATAATATTAATCAAAAACTTCGTTCTTGCAATGATATGGACAAATATAAATTGTATGGTGAACTTCTAACAGCTAACTTATATAAGTATCATGAGAATTTTGCTAAGCCTAGTATTGAAGTTGAAAATTATTATGATAATAACAATTTAGTAACAATAAAATTAGATACATCTGTTTCTTACAGTAAAAATGCTGAACGATTTTTCAAAAAATATAATAAATTGAAAAATACTTTATCTATTGTTACTGTTCAAAAAAAAGAAGCTGAACTAGAACTTGAGTATATTGAAAGTATTATTTACTCAGTTTCTAATGCTAAAACACTCGAAGATATCGAAGAAATTCATAATGAATTTACTGAGAATGTTTTGATAAAAAAATATAATTATAAATCTTTTCAAAAAGTAAATGCAGATAAGAACTTAACCAATAATTTAAATAAAATTGTTATTAATAAATATGATGTTTATATTGGAAAAAATAATAAGCAAAATGATTATCTTACATTACATTTTGCTGATAAATCTGATTTATGGTTCCATGCTCAAGGGTTCCATGGTGCTCATGTAATTTTGAAAACAAATGGAAAAAATCCTGATGAGGATACTATTTTTAAATGTGCTCAGCTTGCTAAACAAAATTGCAAGGCAGCTTTAGAACGCAATGTTTCTGTTGATTATACTTATATTAAATATGTAAAGAAACATCACAGTGGAAAAACGGGTATGGTTAATTATACAAATTATAAAACAATAATTGTTCCATAGCGTTAATAGGGACGTTCTTTTTGGACAAAAAATGTTGTCAAAAAGGACGTCCCTATTGCAATTATATATTTTTAACTAGTTCTGCTGTTTCTTTTGCTATCATTAACTCTTCGTTTGTTGGTATTACATAAATATCTACATTTGAATCTTCTGTACTAATTTTTCTTTCTTTTCCTTTAACATTGTTTAGTTCTGGATCCATTTTTATTCCAAATGGCTCTAAGTATTTGCAAACTCTTTCTCTTGTTTCTATTCCGTTTTCTCCTACTCCGCCTGCAAATGTTAAAACATCTAATCCACCAAGTGAAATAATATATTGACCAATGTATTGAGCTATTTTATATGCTTGACTTTCAAGTGCTAATATTGATCTTGGATCTTTCATATTGTATCCATCTTCTATATCTCTATAATCTGATGAAACTCCTGATACTCCCCATGCTCCTGATTGCTTGTTTAGTATATCTTCAATATCTTCTGGTTGTAAGTTATCTTTTTTCATTACATATGGAATTATTGCTGGGTCTATATCTCCACATCTGGTTGCCATTGGTATTCCTGCTAGTGGTGTTAATCCCATTGATGTATCTATTGATTTTCCATCTTTAATTGCACATATTGAAGCACCTTGTCCTAAGTGGCAATTTATTATCTTTAAATCTTCTGTTCTTCCATATATTTGTGAAACTCTTTCTGCCACGTATTTGTGACTTGCTCCATGAAATCCATATTTTCTTATTTTGTAACTTGTGTAATATCTGTAAGGTATTTGATATATATACGCTTTAGCTGGCATTGTTTGATGAAATGCTGTATCAAATACTGCTACCATTGGTACATTCGGTAGTGCATTTTTTGCAGCTTTAATTCCTGCTACTCCTGCAGGATTGTGTAATGGTGCTAAATCTATGCATTTCTCAATTTCTTTTATTACATCTTCTGTTATTAATACAGATTTGCTGAACATTTCTCCACCATGTACAATTCTATGCCCTACTGCTGTTATTTCATCTAATGAATTTATTATGTTATATTCTGGTTTTAATAAAACTTCTAATACAAAACTTATTGCTTCGTCATAGTCTCTGGCAATGTGAACTAATTCTTCTTTTTTGCCTCCTACGTTTAATTTTAATGTGGTTTTCATTCCACCTATTCTCTCAAAATTTCCTTTAGCTAATCTTTCGTTGTTTTCCATGTTTATCAATTGGAATTTTAAAGAAGAGCTTCCGCAATTTAATACTAAAATTTTCATACTTGATTTAACTTCCTTCTTTTAAATTTTTCTGTTCAAATTTTAACATTAATATTTTTTTATATCAATAGGTTTTTAGATAATCTGAGCTGTCATCTTTGATGATATCATCGTTTTTTATTAATAAAATTTATATTTAGTACTTTTATTTTGAAATAAAAAAATACTAGTGACTGTTAATCACCAGTATAACTTTTTCTTATTTTGTTAAATTATATGCATCTTTTGCAATTACAATTTCTTCGTTTGTAGGCACTATGTATATATCAACTTTTGAATCATCACTTGATATTTTATGTTCTTCTCCTCTAATTAGATTTCTTTCTTTATCTAATTTGATTCCAAAACATTCTAAGTAATTACAAATTCTTTCTCTTTCTTCAAAACCGTTTTCTCCAATTCCTCCAGCAAATGTAATTACATCAACTCCGTTTAGAGTTACTATAAATTTTGCAATATATTGAGCTATAATATATGCTCTACTTTCTAATGCTAAAATTGATCTTTCATCTCCTTCAGCTGCTGTTTTTTCAATATCTCTAAAGTCAGTTGAAACTCCTGATACTCCCCATGCACCTGATTCTTTGTTCATAATTTTTAACATTTCATCTGGTTGAATATCATATAATTTCATTACCGTTGGAATAATTGATGGATCCACATCTCCACATCTTGTTCCCATTGGAACACCTGCTAATGGTGTTAATCCCATTGTTGTATCTACTGATTTTCCATCTTTAATTGCGCATAGTGATGCTCCTTGTCCTAGATGGCAATTTATTACTTTTAAATCTTTTCTTCCAAGAATTTCTGATATTCTATTTGCAACATATCTATGTGAAATTCCATGGAATCCATATTTTCTTATTTTATAGTCTTCATAGTATTTATATGGTAATTGATATATAAATGCTTTCTCTGGCATTGTTTGATGGAAAGATGTATCAAATACTGCTACCATTGGTACATTTGGTAACAATTTTTGGCATGCATAAATTCCGGCCAAACCTGCTGGATTATGTAATGGTGCTAAAGTTATACACTCTTTTATAGCTTCTATTACATCGTCATTTATTACTACTGATTCTTTAAATTTTTCTCCTCCATGTACAATTCTGTGTCCTATGGCTCCAATTTCATCAAAGCTCTTTATAACTTTGTATTCATCACTTATTAGTAGGTTTAGAATCTCGCCTATTGCTTCTTCAAAATCTCTTGCAGGATGTTCTATTACTGTTTTTTCTCCTCTTACATTAAATCGTAGTGAAGATCTTGCACCTCCTATTCTGTCATAATGTCCTTTCATAATTCTTTCGTTTTTTTCCATATCAATTAATTGACATTTCAAAGATGAACTTCCACAGTTTAAAACTAAAACTTTCATATTAGCTTCCTCCTTAATATTTTTCTTTTTTAGGTAGCATGCCTACTTGGCAAGTATGCTACTTAGCTATACTTGATTAGCACTTAGAATTTATATTATATTTAGTCCTGCTAAAATTATAATTAAACTTCATTTGCGATATCAATGTACGATTAATTTCTATAATGTAAATCTATAAAAACCATACAGCCATTATATCAGGGTTTCAGTCCAAAAATCAACCTTAAGTGACAAAAAAACTAGAAGTTTTGCAAAAACCTCTAGTTTTTTCTTATTATTTATTGTTTTCTACTATTCTCTTTGTATCTCTTGCAATTACCATTTCTTCGTCTGTTGGAATGATGTATACTTCAACTTTTGAATCATCACTTGATATCTTTGTCTCTACACTTCTAACATTATTTTTCTCTAAGTCTATTTTTACACCCATCCATTCTAGATCTTCACAGATTTTCTTTCTTATATTAATTTGGTTTTCACCAATTCCACCTGTAAATATAATTGCATCTATTCCTCTTAATGTAACTGCATACTTAGCTATAAATTGTGCTATTGTTTGTGTAAATAATTCTATTGCAACTTGTGCTTTTGGTTGGTCCTCTTTATAAGATGCTAATTCTATTTCTCTGAAATCTGGATCTAATCCTGTTATACCATATAATCCTGATTTTTTATTTAGTATTGTATTAACTTCTTTTGCTGATAAGTTTTCTCTTTCCATTATTTCTGTAACTACTGATGGATCTAAATCGCCAGATCTTGTTACCATTGCAATTCCACCTAATGGTGATAATCCCATTGATGTATCTTGTGATTCTCCGTTTTTAATTGCACAAATTGATGCACCTTGTCCTAAGTGGCATGTAACTATTTTTAAATCTCCATCTTTTTTGTCTATGATTTCTGCAGCTCTTTTTGAAACAAATTGATGTGATGTTCCATGGAATCCATATTTTCTAATTCCATATTTTTCGTAGTATTCATAAGGAATTGGATATAAATAATTCTCTTTTGGCATTGTTTGATGGAATGCTGTATCAAAAACTCCACACATTGGAACTCCTGGCATTTCTTTTTGGCAAGCTCTAATTCCTAATATTGTTGCTGGATTATGTAATGGTGCTAAGCTTGAACAGCTTTGATATTTTTCTATAACATCTTCTGTTATTAAAACTGATTGGTTAAATATTTCTCCACCATGTACTAATCTGTGTCCTACTGCGTTTATTTCTGATAAGTCTTTTATTACTCCATAATCTTTATGTACTAATTGTTGTAATATTATTTTTAAAGCTTCTTCGTGATCTTTAACTGGTTCTTTTATTACATATTTTTCTCCATTTACTTTATGTGTGACAAAAGATTCTTTTTCTCCAATTCTCTCAAAGTTTCCTTTGGCTAATAGTTTTTCATTATCCATATCTATTAATTGATATTTTAATGATGAACTTCCACAGTTTACTACTAGTATTTTCATTTTACATCTTTCCTTTCATTTTATCTCAGTATGAGCATTTTTAGCTCTTACTCTTTATTTCATTCACTTTTATTGTGTTTTTATTTTTCTTGTCCTTGTACTGCAGTGATTGCAACAACACCAACAATATCGTCACTTGAGCATCCTCTTGATAAATCATTTACTGGTTTTGCAATTCCTTGGCATAAAGGTCCATATGCTTCAGCTTTTGCTAAACGTTGTACTAACTTATATCCAATATTTCCTGCATCTAAATTAGGAAATACTAAAGTATTACAATGTCCTGCAACTTCACTTCCTGGTGCTTTGCTTTTTGCTATTTCAGGAATAATTGCAGCATCTAATTGTAATTCTCCATCTGCCTTTATTTCTGGATATCTTCCTTTTAAAAATTTAGTAGCTTCTATAACTTTCTCTGTTAATTCTGATTTTGCGCTTCCATAAGTTGAATATGATAACATTCCAACTTTTGCTTCTTTTCCTGTTAATTGTTCAAAACTCTTTGCTGATGAAGCAGCTATTTCTGCTAATTTATCACTATCTGGATTTTCATTTAATCCACTATCAGCAAATACGAATACTCCATCTTCACCATATTCACAGTTTGGAACATTCATTAAGAAAAATGCTGATACTAATTTTGTTCCTGGAGCTGTTTTTAGGATTTGAAGTGCTGGTCTTAATGTATCTGAAGTTGAATGCGCTGCACCTGATACAAGTCCATCTGCATCTCCTTGTTTTACCATCATCATTCCAAAATAAACTGGATTTTTTAATATTTTGCGTGCTTCGTCTTCAGTGATTCCTTTTGCTTTTCTTAATTCATAAAAAGCTTTTGCATATTCTTCATATTTTTCTGAACTTTCTGGATCAATTATTTCAGCACTTGATATGTCTATATTATTTTCTTTTGCAATTTCTTTTGTTTTTTCTGTGTTTCCTACTAAAATAATTTTAGCAAAACCTTCTTTTCCGACTTTTTCAGTTGCTTCAAGAACTCTTATATCTTCAGCTTCTGGTAATATTATAGTCTTCATTTCAGATTTTGCTTTGTTTTTTATTGTTTCTATGAAATTCATTTTATCCTCCTTAAGTTATTAAACTTTAAACATTCGTATTGATTATATAAAATTGACTTCTCAAAGTCAATATAATAAAATTAGTTTGAAATGAGGTATTTATGGAATTAACGTATATAGTAAAATCAGCTGATGAATCGATTAAGCAGATTTTAAAAAATGAATTTAATATGTCTGATAGGTTTATATTGAAATTAAAAAATCATAAATCAATTTTTATTAATAATGTTTCTGTTTTTATTAATTTTAAAATTCATTCTGGTGATGTTTTAAAAATAATAGAAAATTTTAAAGAAGATTCTTCTAATATAGTTTCTAATTCTGATATCAATTTAAATATTTTATATGAGGATGATTTTTTATTAATTGTTGATAAACCAGCTGGTATTCCTGTTCATCCTTCTATTTTGCATTATGAGGATTCACTTTCTAATGGGGTAAAAGCTTATTTTGAAAAAATTAATTTGAATAAAAAAATTCGTCCTGTTAATCGTTTGGATAAAGATACTTCTGGAATCGTTATTTTTGCTAAAAATGAATATATTCAGGAATGTCTTGTAAAGCAGATGAAATCTCATATTTTTAAAAAGAAATATTGGGCTGTTTTGGATGGCCTTGTTAAGGAGGATTTAGGAACAATAAATGTTCCTATTGCAAGAAAGGCAGAAAGTATTATTGAGCGTGAAGTAAGAGATGATGGTGATGTTGCTATTAGTCACTTTAAAGTTCTTGATAGATTAGCTAATATGACGGTTGTTGAATATACATTAGAGACTGGCAGAACTCATCAACTTAGAGTCCATTCTAAATACATTGGTCATCCAATCATTGGAGATTCATTGTACGGAACTGAAAGTTGCTTAATTAGTAGGCAAGCATTACATGCCTGTGAAGTTTCTTTTGTTCATCCAATTAGTAAAGAGATTTTAGTGATTACTTCAAAATTGCCTTTGGATATCAAGAAATTGATTGAAGGCTAGCAATATTCATTAGTAAATAATAAAATCCTATATGGCTTTGGAAATTTAATACTATCAATTATTAAATAATCCCTCTGGAGGTTACAAAAAATAAAAAGCGCATTGCAGAGTAATTAAGCTAGAAGTTCTTTAAAATTTCTTTGGAAATAGTTCGCGCTTGACGTGAAAGGGTGCCAAAGGAATTTTTTAGAACTTCTGCGCAAATTAGCTCAAACGAGCATTTTTATTTTTTTAATCACCAGAGGGATTTTATTTCTTTTTACTTTATTTAATTATTATTTTTCCAAAGCCTATTCCAGCCTCTTTCATTTGACGAACAGCTTTTTCAAAGCTCTCCTCATTTCCCTGGCTTTTGCTACTCAACTCAATTGTCGTCAAATGACCACCATTTGTTAGTTCATGATATACCGCTTCTATTTCTAGTTGATCATCAATATCAATATTGTAATCTTCAGGAAGAGCAAATCCTTTGGTGTATCTTTCCTTATCTGTTATCCCTTTGAATTTTCCATATATTGATTTATCAATACTTGTAAAGTACTCAATTGCCTGTTCCTCATGTGTTTCATATAACACAAAATTTAGATTATTTTTTTCAGTAAACTCATCGATTTTTTCTCTCATGTGCTTAATAATCTTTATCCCTAATTCTTGAACTTCTTGAGATTCTCCATGATGTTTTCCTGTTAGAGCAGTTAAACATTCAGCTAACCCTAGAAATCCAATAGCTAATGTTCCATGTTTATTTACTCTTCTTAGTCTATCTGCAGGCTTTAGTTTTTCACTATCAATCCAGTTCCCTTGTCCAATTAAGAAAGGAAAATTATACACTCTTTTATCTGTTTGAAATTCATATCTATCTAATAGCAATTCCTTTGCTTTTTCTAGTTTTACATCTAGTTCATCAAAAAAACCATTCATATCAGTTACTTCATTTCTAACTTTTCCGAATCTCAAACCTAAACGTGGAAGATTAATTGTTACTGTTGATAAATTTCCTCTGCCTATTGATGTAGGCTTGGCTTTATCAATTATATTTTCATATACTCTTATAGAACTTCCCATATATGCAATTTCACTATCTTTATCTGATGCTATATATCCATGTTTATTAAAATCTGCATCTATGAATGAAAAACTAATCAACTGGTTTTCTGAATCAACTTTACATGCCAATTGAAATAAATCGTAATTTGGATCATTCTTATTATAGTTTACATTTTCTTTTACTTTGAAAATTGTTATAGGATATAGTGGCTTTTCTTCTTTTCCAATACCTGCTTTGAGAGCAAGTAAAAAATTTTTAGTAATCATTCTTCCTTCTGGTGTAGTATCTGTTCCTAAGTTAATTGTTGAATTTGGTAATACTGCCCCTGCTCTTGATCTCATTGTATTTAAGTTATGTATAAATGCTTCCATTGCTTGATATACAATGTTTTCTGTTTTCTTTATTGCTTTACTATATGCTATTTTGAAAAATCTTTTTAGTTGTTCTGATTCTCTGCAATATGCATCAAATATTCCTATGTCAAATTGAATTGTTGAAATTTTTTCAATTTCTCTTTCCATACCATTTACAGCTGCAAATATTCCAAAATCTGAATAATCTAAGAAATCATATACACTTTGTTTGAATTCTTTTTTAAATGTTTTTACTACACCTGGTGCAAAATAATAATCTAGTTGTGGAATACTTTGTCCTCCATGTTGGTCATTTTGGTTGGCTTGAATTGCTATTGCTGATAAAATAGAATATGTCATTATATTATTTGGCTCTCTTAAAAATCCATATCCAGTTGAAAATCCATCTTTAAATAATTTTTCTAAATCTATTTGACAATTTGTTGTTGTTCCCATTGGATAATATTCTAAATCGTGTATGAACATCTCGCCACTTTCATGTAAATCAACATATTTTCTTTTTATTAAATATGATTTTGAGAATTCATTTGAAATTGTTTGACCATAACTAAGCATTGTTCCCATTGCTGTGCATACACCTTTTGATTCTTCATCATGTGAATTTTGACTCATACTTAAATTCTCAATTGCTTTTAAAAATTTATGCTGTTTTTTCTCATCAAAAAATAATTTTCTTGATTGGTTTCTACGTTCTCTATATGTTGAAAATGACTCATATACATCTTCATATTTTTCTTCTTTTAAAGCTAGTTCTATCATATCTTGAATTTCTTCAATTTTTATTTTCTCAGGTTTTTCATCATCAATTTTTTTGAGCACTTTATTTAGCACTATATTTATGTCTTTTTCAGTATATTTATTTTCACCATTTTCTAGCTTTACACTGTCAAAACCTTTTTTTATCGCAACTGCTATTTTGGCTTTATTAAAATCTACTTTTTTTCCATCTCTTTTTACAACAATAATTCTATTTGAGTTAACTATATTATCTGACATGTAATTCTCCTTGTTTTATAAAATAAAAAAAATAATATGATATATTTTATCGTATTATATCATATTATTTCTTTTATAATTATAAATTTTTCATTTCTTCAAATCTTTTTATTTTGGCTGTTGTTGTTTTTATCATTTCTTTATCTGTAACAACAATGTTTTTTATATGTTTATAGTTAGGCATTGTTTTATTTATTTCTTTTATATCTTCCCAAATTTTTTGCTTAATGTCCTCTTCTTCTGTCTTTTGGAATTTTTCTTTCATATAATCTGGATCATATACAATTTTTGCAGATACAACTAAATCGTCATCTTTTTCTTTTCCATAAACCATACACTCTTTTACATATGACATGTTTCCAATTAAAGCTTCTAATTCCTCTGGATAAATATTCTTTCCATTTTTCAATACAATAACATTTTTTTGTCTTCCTGTAATAAATATAAATCCATCTTTGTCAATATATGCTAAATCTCCTGTATAAAACCATCCATCTTTTAAAACTTTATTTGTTTCTTCTTCATTTTCATAATATCCAAGCATTACATTTGGACCTTTGGCAATGATTTCTCCAACGCCTTGTTCATTTGGATTGTTTATTTTTATTTCTACTCCTGGCATTGGAAGTCCAGTTGATCCAGATTTAAAATATTTAATATTCTCCGCAGCTAATACTGGTGATGTTTCTGTTAATCCATATCCTTGTGCTACATAGATTCCAAAATTTCTAAATCCTTCTGCAACTTTTGGATCAATGCCTGATGCACCACTTATGACCATACGAATCTCGCCACCTAATTTATCTATAATTTGTTTGAAAATTTTTCTTCTTACATCTATTCCAAATTTTAAAAGAATTTTACTTAATTTTAATCCAAATTCAACTTTTTTTGTTTGACCTGTTTTATCAATTTCTTGCATAATTTTTTTATAAATTGATTCTATTAGTAAAGGTACACATACGAATGTTGATACTTTATATTCAACCAAGTTTTTTTGAATATATCTTAATCCATCGCAAAACACGTTTGTGGCACCTACACTTAAAAACATTAATATTCCTGTACATCCGAAAGTATGATGAAACGGTAAAAATGCTATATTGCTATCTGTGCTTCTTATATCTTCACATCTTGTCATTGCACATATATTTGATGCAATATTTTTGTGTGATAACATTACAGCTTTAGATGCTGATGTTGTTCCTGAAGTAAATAATAATATGCTCATTTCTGTTGCATTTATTGTGCTTGTAATGAATGTATCGTTACCTTCTTCTAATAATTTTTTACCTTTACTAATTAATTCAGAAAGTTTTGTAAATTCTTCTTGGTCATCATCCATGCATATAAATTTTGAAACATTTGTCTTGTTATTTGCCTTTATATTTGAAATCATTTCAATATATGAACTCTCAAATATTATGCAATCTGCTTTGCTTCTTACTAATGATGATTCTATTTCCGCTTCTGGCAATCCTTTATCTAGTGGAACTACAATTCCTGTTCCATTTATTACAGATAAGTAAGATAATATCCATTCATATCTGTTTTTTCCTATAATTGCTATTCTTTTTCCCTTTAGCCCCATATTAATTAAAGCTGTTCCTAAACCATCTATATCTTCATCAAATTGTTTATATGTTATGTCTTTATATATGATTTCTTTATCTTTTTTTTCTTTTAATATGAAAGCTTTATTTTCTGGATGTTTCTTTACAGCATTTTTTATTATCTCTCTTATATTGTTAAATTCAGTTGCCTCATATATGTACATTCTTTTATCTTCCATTGAAAACCTCCATAATACATCTAGTATTCTTTACTAGATTACCATATTAGATTTAACATGTCAATTGATTGACTATAACTTGACCGTGTGGTATTATTATATAGAGGAAAGTGAGTAGTATGAGTAAAGAGAGAACATTAACAAATGTTGAAAATAAAAAAATAACTAATTTTCATATACCAAGATGGAATGAATTTCCTGAAATTGATATCTATCTTGATCAATTAGTAACATATATAGAAAATTATTTAAATCCATATATAGGTTCAGAAGAAACACCTGTAATTACTAAAACTATGATTAACAACTATGTAAAACAAAATGTTATTCCTGCACCTGTAAAGAAAAAATATAGCAGAGAACATATTGCATATTTGTTTGTTATTTGTACTTTAAAACAAGTTTATAGTATAAGTAATATCTCAAAGTTAATTTATTTTGCAGGTAATGTTAGTAATTTGGTAACTTCATATGATCAATTCTGTTTAGAACTTGAAAATGCTGTTAAATCTGTTTTTAATAATACAGAGTATGAAATTACATCATCAACTTCTATTGAACATAAATTATTGAAAAGTGTAGTTTTATCATTTGCACATAAATTATATGTTGAAAGAACTTTTTCTTTTGAAGATAATAAATAAAAATAGCAGTGGACATTATAAAAATGTTCACTGCCCAGACTGTTGACAAAGTATCTAAAAATATTTTGTTCAACAGCCTTTTTTATGTTCCAAATTTATATGAACTCAGTGTATGTGACAATTCGATTATTCTTTCCTTAGAAATTATGCCTTGTCTTATCTCATCCGCGCTCAAAAATTGACTTGGAACTGCTATTCTGGAAATAACGAAAATCTTATCAATATCATCTGGTCTAAATACTGTTTTTTGCGTTCCATGATAGAATTCCTGACCGCTAAAATTACAGTATTCAGGTCCTTTTCTTTGACAATATTTTTTAAAATCCACAATTCTCTTGTTTCCTTCGTTTTCTTCTTTCCAGAGTAATAAAAATGTCTTAGATTCATCCTCGTAAAGGATCATTCTTTGATCATCTTTCTGCCGGCTTACTGCTGCCAGCTTACATAACCATAAATTTTCAATCTTATAGAATCCCATAATCACTGCCCCCCTCATAAAGATATAAGGTATTATATGTTACGTTTTGGCTTATTTTATCATACTTTTCTGTTTTTTACAAATTAATTTTATAGTGGTAAATCTTTCTTGTTAAATTTTGCTCTTCCTAATGCAAGACCTACACTACCAATAGCTATCAATATCAAAATTGTTCATCAAAGCCATTACTATAGCCACTTTTTGTTTCATTCCTTTACTCATTGTCCTTGGATTTCCACGAACATCTAATTGTAATTTCTTTATCAATTTGTTAGCATAACTTAAATCTTTCATCATTTTCAAACCTTCCTAAACCATAGTCTTTAGTTAAATTTTGTACTGATATAATATCCATTTTTTCTCCTTTACTTTATTTTTTCTTTATTACGTTACTTTTAAATTGAAAAAAATTCAATGGACATTTGTAACTAATTTGTGTAATTGTTTTTCTTACTTTGTTGATATCACTAGTTTTACACATTTGAAAAAAATTAGACATTTTTCAGATTTAATAATAATTTAATATTTATTAATTATAATTTTAAAAAATTGAAGGTATGTTATGAACTATAAAACAAAATCTTATGAAACTAAAAAAAAGCTTGCAAAAACATTAAAAAAGCTCATGCAAGGAAAGAATTTTAAAAACATATCTATAGTTGATATAACAAGCTTAGCCAAAGTTAATAGAAAGACATTTTATTATCATTTTAAAGCAATTCCGGACTTACTAAAATGGATGCTTAAGTGTGAAACTGTTGAAATAGCTCAAAGTTTTGACTTGTTAAATATTTTTTTCAGACAGTTTGCCATATATATTAAAAAAGAGTAATGACAAAGCTTAAGCTTCATCATAACTCTTTTTTCCCTTATTTAATTTAGGCATATCATTTACTATATTTTTTCTGATTATTGCCATCAATTTTTTTAATATCTCTGCAATTATTGCTTTACTTTCTTCATCAAGATCTTTATACTTTCCAAGCATTAGTTTAGCATTAACAATCCAATTCTTTTTCAACTCTGAAAAATATTCTGCTTCTGTTGTTCTTAGTATATCAAAAACTGCATCTATTACTACTTCTCTTTTAGCTGGATCTATATTTTTTAGCCACTCTTTCAACGTTTTATCAAACATTTCGCTACCATTTGTAACATTTTCAAGGCATACAAATTCTTTTCCTTCTACTTCCCAACTATATAAATCATGTTGCATTATCCCCTTTTGAGTACTATGAACAACTGTATATTTTTCCTCATGATTTAGTAATCTTCCTATAACTGAGGATTGTGGAATATATGTGTGAACCTTTGGAATCATTTTTTTGTATTCTTCAGTCTGTGTGATTTCATCATCAAATCCTGGTCCATCATTATTATATATATTAATAATTCGCTCTTGAATTTCTTTGGAGGTGAATAATCCAGCATATACAGCTAAATTTCCGCCTTTTGAATGTCCACCTATTCTGATTTTTCTCGGATACTTTTCAGCACTTTCATTTAAATATTGAACAGCTTCTTTCTGAGACGTAATATGGCTTTTAAAACACATATTAAAATCTTCTTTCCAACCTATTATTGTACTGTCTGTTCCTCTATATGAAACAAATATTGTATCATCTGGTAACAATACTGTTGTTGCTGAAAATTGTTGTTCCTTTTCTGGATTAATTTTATTTATGTATCTTGTTACAATCATATCTTTGAATCTTTTTGACTGTCCTAATAATGGAAATAATTCATTATCATCTGGCCATAAAATTTTCATTGTGCTTTTATCTGCATTTATAAATCTATTACTCAATTCTTCTATTGTTGCTTCTTCATTTTTTTCAATTAATTCATCAAATGGAAAATATGATAATCTTGATAAAACTAGGTTGTCTATTTCGTTAAACTCTGATTCTTCTAATGTTATATCTCCTCTCCATTTGATGTAATCACATATGTTTGCCACTTTTAATCCTCCATTTATTTTTCTTCAATTATATCATATTACTTTTTTTAGGCAATATGATTTTTCTGTGTTCTTAATGTCAATAAAATTGAAGGAGTCGAAATCGACTCCTTTAATGTTTTCCTTTTAATTTTTTTACTTTTTCTTTCTCTAAAACTTTTGCACTTTTCTTTGGTGTTGGTAAATTCTCTGGCATAGTGCCACCAATTCTTTTTATTGTTTGTCTAACAGCTTGTCCAACATCGTGATGTGTATTACAAGCTTCTTGTTCATCTTTAACATTTTTATTTTTTAACACTTCATCAGTTTGAGTTATTCTAAACAAATTAGCTGCAAGTTCAGTACTTCCTATATAATCAAGTATATCGTCTTTATCATCTATTCCTTTTCTTCTTTTTATATCATTTGCTGTTTCTCCATTATATAATCCTCTATAACCATAATTATTAAATTTCCAAAGTTTGAAACTCCCGCTTTTTGTGCTGTTTTAAACAGATATTTATTTTTGTCTTTTACATTTTGTCTTGTATATAATCTCTTTTCATCTTCACTTAAATTTTTATATTCTTCTTCAGTAAGTTCTTGCTTTCTTGTTTGAACTGCAAAATATGTTTGAGCAAGAGCAATTACTTTTTTTCTACTATCTCCATTTTGTGCTATTAAGTAACAAGCATAACGAGTTAATTTATAATCAATTTGTTTTCTATAAGCTCCTGAACCGATTTGCACCATTTTATTGACGTCAGTAAAATGGTCTAATACACTGATATCACTATTTTGGCACGATATTTTAGCTTTATCAATTATCTTTTCAAAATTTTGCCAGTTTGAGTATTGTAGAATAGGCATAAGCTCTCTAGCATACCAAACTTCAACACCATTTTCATCAATATGTTTAATATCTTCAAATGATTTATTAGTCTTATCTATATCATTCAATAATATCATCTCCATTTCGTAATATTCCTCCGGCGGCCGTAAAAAGGAGAAGTCGACATCCTCGATGTTGTCACAATGTCCGGCAAGGAAGCGGTCGTCCCGTTCCATACGCATCGTCAGATATGCGACTTCTTCGGGAGTGGCAGTCACGGTTTCCTCGC
>OLOX01000916.1_pt1 | contig 29870 bp, 30 predicted proteins | sample 1672091 | NCBI WGS metagenome assembly OLOX01 (sample SAMEA3136644, study PRJEB25190) | human gut metagenome | reverse complement strand
GATACCATATTTGCCGGAAGCCCAAACCCAATCTACCAATATTTCGGCGATGGATTGGTTAGCGATTTCGTCGGCTTTCCACCTATCCCAAAACATGGTTTTTAGTATGTCGAGCCACTGGGCGTATGTCATGCTACGTAAACGCTCAATGGTGGGGCGCGGATAACCTTTTTTACGGCAGTATTCCGTATAGGTAGCCAGCGTAACGCCTACCATTGTTGCACCCCCCAAATCGTCGGGGTCGTTTGCATACCCGGTTTTACGGGCCTTTTCAAAGAGTTGTGCGCCTGTCAGTCCGGCAGGGTTTACCCCTGCTTCAAACTGGATTATAAAAGGCACGATTTTTTCTACGTTTGCCATAATGTTATTTGGTTTATTGGTTAATAATCGCTGGGCGGTATTCTATCCGCACAGCCTCGTTTGTGACATTTTTTAACCTCTGCCTCGGCTAATTTTAGCTCGACTTCGTGGCGGCGGTGTACCTCCTCCAGCCGCGCGGTCTGCTCGGCGCGAAGCTCGGCATATATAGCGTCTATCTTTTTGTCGCGTTCCGCTAACCGGTTCTCCAGCCAGCTAACTTGTTTTCGCTCGTTTTCGTTCTCGGCAGCTACTACCTCGGCTACATCTTGACGGTCTTGTACCTTGCGGCCACGCCACCACTTTACAAGCTCGATAACGCCCTGCACGCCTCCGATACCGCCTATAATGGTTAATAGGTCTGTCGTTTCCATTGCTTACATCTCATATAGTTCTAATATTATTTCATTGTTAGTTTTCTCGACTATTACGGTGTATCGGGTCATTAGTAACCGTAATAAATTCATATTTAGCGCGTCGATGCGTAGCACCATGACCGGGCGCGGCTCAGGGTTAGTAATCTCCATTTCTTATACGTTCTAAGGTTTGGGCGCGTGGTCGGTATTGCTTTTTAACCACGATACTGCGGTAATCGCCTTTAATGTCTAAATACTCCATAATGCCCGGCTTAATCCGGTTGACTATCCGGCGGCGTGTCTTGTATTCATGGTAATGCCGCAGTAGTCCGATATAGGAATTTACACTACTTACCGCCTTTTCGATTTCCTCGATGTTCTTAGCGCGGTTAAGTTTTGCCACTGCTCCAGCAAAGTTATTTATACTTCGGTTACAGGCATACGCGCGGTGAGGCTTGACTACAGCCCCGGTAAATTCAACACCTTTGCGGTAGTGCTGTAAATAGAATTTCTTTTCGTTGATACGTAGGTGATATTCTGCCAACTTTGCCCGGATTTTGGGTATAGCCGCCAGCAATAGATTTCTATCGGTATGTATCATGTAAAAATCATCTACATACCGCCCATGATATTTAATGCCTAATTCCTCTAAAAACCAGTCTAAGACATTCAACAGGAAATTAGCGAAAAGCTGCGCAAACAAATTACCTATGGCTACGCCGTAGCCTCGGCCATTTGTGAATAATGACTTATTCGCTGGTAATCTATCCCAAAAATTTGCCGGGCTGTGACGCTCGCAATTAAATTCCGGTTCATGCAGGATAACCACCCGGCACACATAGCGTAAATCCTCCTTGTCGGGGGCTTGGTAATACTCAGCTATAAAAGCATCCACCATATCGGCTAACATGACCCGGTAGATACTCATAAAAAAGCCTTTCAAATCAAGTTTTAATATGTAACAGTCTTTTTTGTAATTCTCGCTACACTCCTGTATGTCTTTCTTTAGTAAGTCCACACCGTATAACTGTCCTTTTCCTTTGCGGCAATTATATGTACGTGGGTTAAAAATCTGCTCAAATAGCGGCTCTAACTTTTGTGCTATGTAGTGGTGTACTATTCTATCTTCAAATGAGGCGGCAAACACTTCGCGGTACCGTGGGCGCGTTACGACAAAACAAATAGATTTTCCGGGCGTATATGTACGTGCGTTGATACGGTCACGCAAACCGATTAACCGGCTTTCGTAATCCATTTCGTACACGGTCGCGCTGGCTGTTCTCCGTTTATTTTTACGGCAGTCGAAATACGCTTGTAATATGTCGGTTGTTGTTATCAATCTATTTTGGTTTATTGCTTAATAAATTCGCTATTGCCAAATCCGTAAAAAGTGCTGAAACCGGGCGCACTCTGCCCTTGTTGCTGGCCTTAGTGTTCCAGTTGTTGAGGTTACCGTTGCTGAGGTTCAGATTCCATGCGTTCGTCGCGCTGTTCTCTGTAGGTCGCAGACATTGCCGTATTGTCTTGGTAGGGCAGGGCGTCACCTGCTCGGTACCAATCTTAATAGAGGGTCAGTCTATTAAGTCTTAACCGTAAATGACGGTACACGGCCCATTTATTACGGAACTTGCACGCTTGGTTAGTCTTAACTTTCCAATTCGGGCGATAAGTCGTTAGTCTTGGCTTTGTTGACCTCGATTAATGACTTTTTCCATGCTGAACTTTGCTTGCCTATCGCGTCTAACAGTTCTACGATATGTGCGTGCCGCCCCATGCCTTTTATCCATTTTCTTTCACCGGCTATACGCAATAAGGTTTTTAGCGTTTCAAACTTAATTTGGAAATTTACCAAATGCTGTATGCGTGTTTCACGGTCACGGTTCATATATGCGGCGGCGATTTCCTGTAATATCTCAGTCGCTAAGTCGTGCATCTTTGAGCCGACAGTATATTTGTAGCTGCGCGGAAAGTTCGGCGTAACGTCGAGTATCTCATCTAACAGGGCGCGTGCGTCCAAATATATGCGCGTATTTGATACTAATTTTAGCTTGTTTGCCATTATCCTTAGTTGCGTAAATATGGTGCGGCTTTCGCCGCACCATAGGTTAAAGTTTGACTACTGACGGTTAACTAATAAATGCTGAAACCGGGCGCACTCTGCCCTGGTAGCTGGCCTTAGTGGTCCAGCGGTTGAGGGTACCGTCGCTGAGGTACAGAAACCATGCGTTCGACGCGCTGTGCTCTGTAGAAGTCCAGTACCAGTTTTCAAGCAACTGGGTTGCACCGGAGATAAGGCTAAGACAGTAGTTAATCTTAGTCATGTTGGCGTAAATCATCATCATTTCGCCCACAGACGGAAGCCACCATTTACCGGCTAACAGTCCTTTGCCGTTAGCGTTGGCACGGCTGTAGAGATTGCAGAAACCGGGTGCGTATGCGCTGGTGTTGGTGACAGCCGACGCGGTGCTTTTCGATATGATAGACGCGGTGTTTGCCTTGCCGTTCCAATCGTTCATAGCTGTTACGCGGTCGGTGGTTGTGGTCGCGCCGCCGCTGACCGCTGCGGAACTCCACGTAATACCCGCGCTGTCGGCTTCGGTAGGTGCCACTACCAGCACTTTGCCACCCTCGACGACTACCACACCGTCGGCGATTTCTCCGGCGTTCTGTAGAGCTGTCCACTTATGGGGCTTTACCATGAGCGGAAAATCATCGCTCTTGCGGTGGTACATGATAAACACACCGTCCATCATGCCGTTAAGGTTGAGGCCACCCAGTAGGGCGGTTTTGAGGTTCGCTAAGTCGATTAGCGTTACTTTACCGTTTGCGTCAACTTTCGCAAACTTTTCGCCTGTGGCTACCGTTGTTGTGATAGTCTGTGCGCTTAATTTTTTGGTCTTTTTTACTGCCATTTTTTTAGTTATTATGATTATGAATTTAACCCGGCTGTCATTTCTGACATTAGCCAGTAGGTATAATCGCTATTTGCTTCTCTAACTCCTATCAATTCTACATAGAAACCTGCATTATAACCCTTGCCGCTTAATGTTACCACACTACTTGTTGCACCTAACCATGATAGACTTTTTGAAATTAAAACCTTTGTAGTTGCTGGCTTTAATACTAAATCCTCCGGTATGGTTCGCGTAAGTAAAGGATTTAGTACCCTCATACTTCTTGCTGTCCCTTGTGGTAATTCCGGTAATATTATACCACTTGCGCTATTGCAAATTGCGCCGTTTGCCAACATTGGGGCCTCTGAATGATGTTGTGCGGTACTCGTTTTCAAATTTAGATATTCAGCGGTAATATCTCCAGTCACTTTTATATTAGTAAATGTGCCTGTTTTGCAAGTAACATTACCGTCCTTTGCTTGAAAAAGGATATTACCGGCTGCGTCCCTCATGTCGATACACTCGACACCCAAATTTTTAACCAGCGCATACGACGCTAATAAAATTTTGGTCGCTATCAACTCGATTTTATCACCTAACTGCCAATAGCCGTTAGATTGGTCGGTAGTGCTTCCGGGGTAATTGCTTGCTGTCTTGGTATGACTTTTAACGCAGCTATAGTAATTATTGCCGTATAATACTACGTCCTTGTACGCCTCGTCCTTTGCGCCACACTGGAAGTTATACCCGGTAGCGCAGTCACTCCACGCTTGGGGGCCACGAAGCACCGGGCCACGGTCGCCCTGCGCCCCGGTTTGCCCCTCGCGGTTTATTACCAGCGCGGCAGATGCTACGGTTTTGTTGTTTACGATATACTCAAACCAAACGGCGGTGTAAATGGCTGCTGCATTTGCTTTCACTCCTGTAGCGGCTACGTTAGACGTTGTGCCATCGGCCTTTGTATAAAAAAGCCTCATAGTTCCGTCTTTTGCCTCGGAAGTCACGCCACCGACATTCTTATATGCTGTAGCGGTTATATCGTCACTTTCACACACTACCAGCCCGGCGGCTGTTATCGCTATGGAATTTGGCGACAGGATAACGGAATAACTAACGCCATCTTTTCCCGGTTCGCCCGGTTCTCCATCGCATACAATAGCAATAGTAGCGGTGTCGATTAACTGACTCCCACGATACAAATAAAAGTCGATAGCACGGTAGGCGGTATTAGTAGGTACGGTTATAATGCCACCGCTATATATTGTAAGTTGTGTTATGACATTATCATTACGCTTAAATGCGTAAGACATTGTTAGCCCTGCCCTGGCGGCGTTGGCAATAGTGGTAGGTGTATCGTCACCAACTTGCTTTACAAGTCGGCACGATACACTACTGGGCGTAGGCTTTCCGTCGCCGCCCTCGACATCTGCCATAGACACCGACGACACCGACGGAATAAGCCAGTAACGCACAGCGTCGCTACCCTTATCGCCTTTGCGGATAAATTTAACTACCCTCGTTACATTTACGCCCATACCTATTTAATCTTGTGCGGTTATGGTAATAGATACGTCGCCCCCTGCTTGCATACAGTGAGCGCGTGTTACTGCACACGATGCTTTTGCCGTTTCGCGGTCGTTTTGGCTGTTGAGGTACACACCGGCTGCGTCCTTAATCACGAAATAGAAAAGCGTGTTAAGGGCCTTTGTGTTTGTGCCTCGCTTGACGACGACAGGCGTATAGGTAACTTGACCGTTACCGCTGGTGTCCTCGGTTATCGCTTCATCTTCCGGGCTTGGATGGGGGTCAATATCGTAAGGGTCGCTTGCGTCCATCACACCTTGTATATCCTTGCCAATCTCGGCACCGTCGCGGAAAACGGTAACGCGATACTCACCGTAGGTGTTTATGTCAGCTTCAGCGACGGTTAGCGTTTGAGCGGTTTTCCCGGCCAATACCTCCCATCCGCTTGCGCCCATCTTTTCCCATTGGTAGGTTAGGTTTTTAGTGATAGCCGCGCCGGATTGATACGCCATAGCTTTGAGGATAACACTACCCCCTTTTTCGGTGATTACAAAATTTTTGGTATCACCTGCGGCAATAGTTACGCGGTAGCTTGTGCCGGTAGCTTGCTGGATAGGTATAGTGTAGTCGGCTTGTATGTCGTCGCTTTGCGTGCCATACGATATTTTGGCTACCATCTTGATTACCGCCGGGGCATAGCCGGAAGCGGCGGCGATATTACCGACAATCTGCAAACCGTAGTAGAGGTTATCGCCGCTGGGGGCTACCTTTTTGAAAAGTCCTGCAAACGTGCCGGTAGAGGTATCGCCGGAAAATGTAATTTTGGTGCCGTTGAAATAATAGTCGATGCTGTCGGGCGTGGCGATACCCTCGGCTACACGGCTACTGGTGCAGACGAAATACAGGATAGGTTTTGTGTTAGCAAAATCGGGATAGATGTTGGTTACATCGTTTATGGTGCCTTCCCATTCTTGGTATAGGTCGCCATCGGGACACATGATTACTGCGGAATATGTGCCGGCTTTACTTATAAATTTAATGGTTCTTGCTACTGTTGCGCTGCTCATATCGCTTTATTATTTTGATGTTGGGGCTTCCTGCCCATCGGCGTTTTCCGTTTCGGCAGGGTTTTCAATCTCTCCAGCGTTGTCGTCGGGTTGCTCGGTATCCTCGGCAGGTTCAGCCGGTGTTTCGGGTTCGGGCGTTTCAGTCGGTACCGATACAGGAATTTCAAACCGTGGGTCGGTTGCAATAGGCAGGGGGCGCAGCTGTACACCGTCCTGCTCCTCGCGTGCTTCGTGCGGCATAAGCGCGATAGCACCGATAGCCGCCAGCGTTTCGCTCAGACGTGTTAACGGCCCAAAAGGTAGTAAGTCACTTTGCCAAAGGATGTAGTTACCATCCTTTACGGTGTTGCGGTCTTTCTGTAAATTCAGATATGCGGCCACTTTGGGGTTTGCTTTAATGTAGCGTGCCATAGTTTTGAATTTGGATTTATTTAATTAAAATTACATTTCCGTCTGCGTCCTCAAATACTGCGCCATCGGTGTCCTCAAAGGCGCACAACGGGCCGACATCTTTAACGTCTAAGCCTACCACCGCGCCGTAACTTGTACTCATCGCCTTAGTTGGTACGGTGGGTTTTAATCCGTGTGCTACTTGCGTGTAGGATAGTGTACCGCTGGCTTTGTTCGTGGCAATATACCACAGCGGCAGTAATTCTCTTTCGGGGTTCTGTATAGCTCCGTTAGCGTCCCATATTGAAGCCTCCGGCGCGATAGCTAAAATGCCTACAGGAATATTAACCGGCACACCCGTTACGTCAAATTCAAATTTGGGTATGCGGCGTACAAACGTCACAACCTTACAGGGCGCAGCGTCCGTTAATGCAATGCTCGACGGATTACCGCCTATGTCATATTTAGCGCGACAGCGTAAATACAACTCCGTACCCATGAGGCTACGGTTAACGGTGCAGCTCGCACCGTCGGCGGCTACTATAACATCATAGTCCAGTGTAGTATCGGTGCCTACCTCCGTCCATGTGCTACTATCCGCGCGGAAAATCTCCCACACGAAAAGCCGGTTAGCGGTCGCGCACTCGTTTACACCTAACCGTAGGCTGGCATGTACTACCTGCGTGTCGGGGTCAGTCAGTGGGTTATATAAAGTTTGGTCGGCTGCGTCCAATATGAGTTGAGGCGCAAACACGGTAGAGTTACCACACGTTACGGAAAACGTGCGTACTATGGTATGCAGTTGTCCGGTGCGTGGGTCGCTGTATTCTGCGTGGAACTCCAGCGTAATAGGTACTTTGGGTTGGGCGTTCTTTTTGACCTTGATACGCCCGGCCTGGCCGCCACTGGCTATTACCTCGTAGCTGGTGTTAGTGCTTTCAATAAGCGTAGAAACGCCGCCGACAATCTCGTACCACTTGACGTTAGCCAGCTGGTGATTTATGCTACCTGCTGCTAAAAATTCGTCCTTATCCATGCAGCTGACTTGCGGCTGGATAATAAGCGGCGTTAACGTGTAGTCAGGCGTATAGGTGCCTGTGTCCGCGTCATAATTCTGCTTATTAGGCACTGACCCATCTACGGCAAAACCTATGTTTATTTGTAGCGGTCTGAAATTAAAATCAAATCTTCTTGTTTTCATTTCGTTGCCTTGTTAGTTAATATTCAAAAATTGCCTGTTCCTCAGCGGCGGTGTTACCCATACCGTCACGTAGCGTTACGGTTGCCGTGAATTTTATTGTTTTGGGTATATAGCCGTTAAAATCTATGTCGGCGGCTGTGAGGTGTAAAGACTTACCAGCACCAGCACGTTTTAAGGCCCATGCGTTATCAGACGCTACGCGCGGTACACCTTGTGCGTCCTCGCTGTATCGCGTCCAAACTACATCAGTATCTAATATATCCTGCGTAATATCTATATTATGCAGCCACGCGATTATTACCAGTGTCACGTCGAAGTTATCCGGGTCAAACAAATAGTCTGTTTCGGCAAACTCTACCATAAAATCGGGGTTGCCCTCAATCATGGCCCACTCAGTACTATTCCATGCCGGGGGGTTATGCGTGCCGGTTTTCATGCAGCGGTATTTACACCCCATATACCACACGTCCGACGTTTCATATACCCCAGTGTCCGGGTTTGTCGTTTCGTTATAATAATCGGCGGTTGCGTTCCATTGTCCCCTATCGACGTAGGTAACTATCGGTTTGCCTTGATAGTCTATGCGTATTATGTCCTGCACTATGAGGCCACGCGCATATACATAGTCTTGCCCCTCTATGAGCGGCAAACCCATTGCTATTAGAAAATCCGGCACCGTGCCAAATGTCGCACCGTAATTGCTCTTGTCGATAATAGGTTTGGTTACTCCCGATAACTTGACTATGCGCCCCTCTGTGCTTGACAGGTATAGACAGCTTTGCCGTGTCTTGTCGGTTTGATTGCCCCAGCGCGCGATTTTCATTAATTCGCATGGTGGGTAATTCTTACCGGCTGGCGTTTCGTCATCGGGGTACATTGTGACCTCGATATAATTGAGCGTAGGGTTAACGCTGTTGACCCTTAACCAACAGGTGTAATAAATTCCGCTACCAGTAGCCAATGTGTTAATTATACCTTTAAGCACATTGTTTTCACGCTGGGCGGTAAAATAACCGTCCCACTTGCTATGCAGGTACAAACCAAATGTGCCATCACCATTATCTACTACTCGGTCGATAGTGTCGCCCTCCGTTAATAGCTGGTCGCCCTCGATAGCCGCCAGCCTATTAACTATAAACTCCATAGCTTCAAAGTAGCTACGCACGCGCACGCTTTCAAATTCGGCGTTACCGTCTTTGTCAATACCTGCGCCCTTACCAGCATACAGCGATTTAATGAACTCGCCGAAGTGTGCGCCATCTTCAAATACAGCTAACCCGATAGCGGTTAACCCCTGCTGAAATGTAATGCGGCCCTCGGCTATGTCGTCGGCTATGCGGCTTAGGAATTGTTCACGTACCGGGCTATCCGGGTCTAAGTCAAAGGCTAATTTAGCGTGGTCGGCTTCCTGCGCGTGTATAGCTTCGTTTGCTGTACCTGCCTTTTCTGCGTATATAGCCAAATCGGCACGCGCTGCGTGCGTAGCTTCCTTAGTCACGCCACCGGTATTATAGCCGTTGCCATTGGTCGCTATGCCGCTGTCGCCCGACGCGCCGTTTGTCTTAGGCTTCTTAATCAGTTTTACGTCAATCATTCCAAACCTCCTTTACCGTTAATTCGGCGTAGCCCTCGATAAGATTACGGCTAATGCCCTGCACATAAAATACTTTATCCGTCATAGCCGGATGTTTGTAGAGATTAAATAACGATACGATACCGCTGCGGTCGTCGAGCTTCTGCACCATTTGTATGCGCGGTTTGTGATACTCAGTGTAGTAGCTATCGACGTATAGCTGTTCCGGCTTTGCTTGCTGCTGCTTTGTATGGTCGTATATAGACAATAGACCGTACCCGGTAGTTAGGTCTAACGGTGTGGAAAGTTTGACACTATCGGTTACGCCTAACTGCTGGCACTCGGTCAGTGTCAATGCGCTATTTATCTCAAACTCTATGTCGTCTTTACGATTTACGAAATTTTCGCGCGTGTCGCTCATATAGACAATATCATTATCACCAGCGTTATTTATTAATCCGTTATCGCTGTAAATCTTCACCTCAAAGGATTTCATAAAAATGCTGCTGACATGAGCCAACAAAGGCACCGCGTCGCTATACCATTTTTCACGTCTAAACCATGTGCGGTGTCGCCGGGTTATCTCACTCCACATAGAGTTAACCGGGCCTAAAATCATAAATTTAACTGCGCCGCTTAACTTATCGCTTTTACGTATGGGTATGGCTATACCCTCCGCGTCTATGCCTACGTTATAGTCGATATTGTTTTGTAGGTCAAACTCGGTGCCTATCAGCTTATCACCTATTTTGGGGTCAAAGCCAATAGTAAAACTTTGCTGGTAATACTCATCGTCGTCGGCGCACTGCTCACGTGTCTTATATTTGCGCCAAACAAAATCAGATATTTGGCCGCTTGTACCTGTTTCAACTACGCATTTATCGCCGATTATCAGCATACACGCCAGCACTGCTATTTTTGAAATTTTGTCGGTGCTGTCGCCTACTGCGCTATATTTAAATTCATATTGCTGTGGGCCTGTTTCGGTAAACGGTACTAAACCGCGCGTGGTCTCCTCATCCCATACCGGGGCGTTAAAAGGTGTAGCCGCCTTATAGTACTTTTGGGTATAAAATCGGCCATCGCCATTTGTCCGACTCGGTACGGTTTTAGTCCACCCTAAATAATGCAGCCCCCACGTATTTGTATATAACGCTGTGTAGCTGTCGGTAAAATCCATAAGTGGATTTAGCACAATTTTACCTGACAACACTATATAGTTTGTGGTGTTTGAGTCAGATGGTGAGTATATGCCCCCTGTTGTGCCACCATTATACACAGCGCACGGCGCACTATCTCTAAGGCTGGTTTCAGTGGGGTATGTTGTTTGCTCGTTATCCACACCGTTGCCGTTAACGCTCACTACCAAATAATCGGTCATGTCGATTTTAGACACCGGGGCGTTATCCTTGTGGTCGGTCTTGTTTTCTACCTTTCCTAATGATATGATAGCGGCGCACTGCTCCAACGGCATACGGTTTGGTAGTATTTGCTGGTTAGCGTTGTTTTTGCAATATTTATCAATCAAATTTGCACCTGTACCAACTTCCGGAAAAATCCAGCTGGGATTATTCATTACTTGTAAATACCAATCTGTAATAACGCCCCCGGCATAGTCGGTATCTGCTCCGTGTGTCATAGCGTAAAAAGCATTTGACGCCGTTTTACCGTTTCCGTCCGACGAATATTCAGTAAGGTATTTTTGTTTGTTAGAATAGGGCGACACTAAGGCGTTATCGTCCAATGGGCTTTCAATAACGTTCTCGACACTTTCAACTTTACAGGTTAACAGTATTTGGTTAAATACCTCGCCTATACTTATAGTGGTGTCATTTGATGCGGCATTACTTACCCCAAATTCTATGCAGATTTTAGTAGTGGTGTCCGTAGTGCCTGTGGTCAGTTCGCGCCATGATATAGCGTTAGTGCTTTTCACGCTTTCCCATGAAAAGATATAAAACTGCAAACCGTCTTGCACGATATGTAGGTTAAGGTATTTAAGCATAGACGCTAAAACCTCATCCTGCTGCCAAACGTCGTCCTCTTCCTCACCTAAAAATAACAGTTCAGATATAGCCAGCTGCGTAAATATACCGTATCGGTTTGCATTAGCCGTTAGCGACTTGCTACCATCATAGTAATACCGCACACCTCCTACCCCGGTAATGTCGATAGCGGCACACACACTGTTTAGTATGTCGGTAATAATATCGCTAAATATACGTTGCCCGGCATTAGCTTTGACAACTTCATACAGTACACCTAAACCACCCACGTTACGATATTTGGAATATTGCAGCGCAGAAAGTACGTCGATGCAGGATATTTCTAACTCGTCGAAAACTTCATTATATCCTTGTGAATATGTTTGCGGCTCGATAAATCCAGCGAAAATACATTTGTCGCCCTTGAAAATATTAACTACCGCGTCCCGGCATGAGGTACAAAAAAAATCCGGTATAAAATCACGCACTAAAAGCCTTATGGTCGCTTGGCTACGTAATAGATGGTCGAAAGTATCATTAACGCTATTTTCGATTTCTACCGGGTTTGTAGTAAAGAATACGCCGCCCTTTTCATCACCGATTTCTACCTGTATAGCACGGCTATTCTCGGTTACGATATGCACCGTAACCGTTTCGCCTAACTGAGTTAAAAAACTTCCGTAAAAATACATAGCCGTTAAAGTTTAATGTTAGTACGTTTGCCGGATTTACTTGCTATCCGGGTTTCATTAGCCAGCACGCAAATAATCTCACGCCCGGAAGCGCGTAGGGTTCCACCGATAATTACCGGTTCGCCTACCGGGTTCAGCATACCGCGCAGCTTGTCGAGCGGTGCCACAACTTCCGGGTTGTTGGATGCTCCGGCGTACTCGCCTATAAGTCCGACAGTAGGGCCGCTGACTATACCGCCATTAGCAAACGGCATAACCCCAATAGCCTGCACCATCGCAGTAGCGGCGGTGACAAAGCCGGAAGCTATACCAAAACCAGCAAACGGTATATAGGCGTGTGCAGCGAAATAGGCTGCGGCGGCTAATTCCATGTAACTGGCGGTCGCTAATTTATTAGCGGCAATAACCGGCACCTGCGCTAATGCTGTCGCCTCGGCGGCTACAGCCTCGGCGGTTTGTGCGCCGGTCGCTGCGCCTACGGCTACAGCTTCGGCGGCTTTTGCCGTAGTGTGGGCTGTTGTGGCGGTACTCAGCATATTGATAATACCCACGATGGTTTTAATGCCGTCGTATATCTGCAAAAAGCCATCTACAATGCCGGTGACTGTTTGCCATGCGTTGCCGTTACCCTCCAGCGCGTCGGTGATGCTATCCACCCCACTGCTAATACTCTTTAATCCATCCCAGCCGTTACGTAGAGTGTCAAAGGTCATAACCCCTTCTTTGCGCCATTGCTCATAAGTAGCAATAAGGCTCTCTATGTCTTTGCGCTGTGACGTAGTAACCGGGTGTTCTGTATCATTTAACAGGCGGTTTAATTCGTTAATCTTCGCGGTCAGTTCATCGAAGCCCATACCGCTAATCTTAACCTTGTACTCGCGTCCGGTCAGTTTGTTTATTTCCGCTACTTCGCGCTGCATTGTCGGTATTTCGATACCGCGCTGTAATGCGTTACGCTTTTTATCGTATGCGTCGATAGTCCGCTGGATATTTTGTATTTCCTCGCCGCTGGCTTTTTTCTGCTTTTGCTGGTAGTAACTTATAGCCTCGTCTAACTCCTCGATAGTGTTAAGCGTAGAAACACTGCCCGGCTTTTTCAAGTCGTCTAACACATAGTCCCAGGCCTTTTTTAACTCATTGAGGTCGTTAATACTTTTCTGCACCGTAACACGCTGTGCTGCGTCTGCTTTATCCAGTAAAGCGGTATAGTACGCCAGTTCTCGGTTAAGCTGCTCATACGTCTTTATATCGGCTATAGGTGTCGGCGCAAAGCCGCTACGCTCTAACTCGGCGCGTAGTTCCTCTAACCGTTTTATTTCGGCATCTATCCCGGCGATATTCTCGGCGGTAGCCTTTTGTCGTAAAGTACGCTGGTAGCTTATTTCACTGTCTATGTCCTCTAATGTGTTGAGGCTTGCCGGGCGTTGAGCTTCTTTTTGTACCAACTCGATAGCCTCGCGTGCTTTCTCCCAGCGTGCGATTTTATCACGTATAATGCGCTGCTCCTCGGTATCGGCTCCGGTGAGCTTTTTTTTATAAATTTCGATATTGGTACTTAATTCCTCGTAGGTCTTAGGGTCAGCCACAGCGGTTTTCTTACTGCTGGTATGCTGTGTGCCTACTCCGGTTAGCCCCTCTAATGCTTTCTTACGTGCTTTGAGTTGGTCGTTATAAGCGCGTAGGCTCTTAATCTCGGCTGGGTCGGTTGTATTTTTTAGGGCTTTTTCGGTTTTTTCGATAGCGTCGGTAACTTGTTGCCATGTCATCGCGCTAACCTTAACCTCGGAATTAGCACCAGCCAGCCCACGGTTAATTTCCGCGTTTAAATCACCGGTTTTTTTGCCAATGACATCTAAACGCTTTTGTAACTCTGCCTCTGTTGCGGCAGCGTCGGCCATGTCCTTTTTAGCCTGTTTGTATTCCTCGGTTTCGACTTCTACCGTATATGTCTGCACGTAGCCGGTATTACTGCTACCTGCTGTGCGTGTTTGTGTCGTTTTATGTTTTCCGGCGCGTTCTAACTCGGCTTTACGCTCGGCGGCCAGTTCTTTATTAATCGAAGCCTCGGCAATTTTAGCGGCTAACGCCTTTGCCTGTGCTTCGTAGCCAATCTGCTTTATATACAGCTGGCTTTTTTCCGTCAGGATTTTATACCATTCCTCAGCGGTCTTATGCGCTCCGAAAAGTTCGCCGTATGTTTCATTTAGACGCTGTACGGCTTCCTTAGTATTCTTTTTAGCTTTGATAAGGTCGCCTAAAGCCTTAACGTCGCGGTCTATCTGTACTTTGGCTGCGGCGGCTGCTTGGGTGTAGTCGTCGGTCGCGTCGTCCAATTTTTCGACACTCTCGGCGGCATCATCAGCGGCGTTAACAAAAAACTCGATAATGGTAGTAACTGCGGCGATAGCTGCACCGATACCAGTAGCGATTAACAAACCACGCAGTGCGATTTTAAACGCCGTGGCACTATACGCGCCACCTTTCATAGCGGAACTGAATACACGCACTACAGCGGCGGCAGACTTGCCGCGTAGCCCTAACGTCACCATCGCGGCACTTGCCAATTTAGCACGCGCGGCTACTGCTACCTGTTGTACGTTGAGCTGCTTAAATGTGGTAATAAGAATAGCCGCACTTGACCCGGTGCTAAGTAGCCCGGCGGTGAAATTGATATAAGGCTGCGCGGCAGATGTTACCCCCGAAATAATATCTATCACGGCGGCCCATTGGTTGCGCAGCATTTGGTTTACCGCCTCACCGTGGGTACTCATGTCGGCATAGGCGGCATCCATAGTACCAGCACTATTTACCATATTGGCGACGTTAGTCGAAAACTTATCGGCTAACTCACCCTGCAAAGGTATAAGTGCGCGTATTGCTTCTGCACTACCAAACAGTTTACTATATACCTCCTGCTCCAGCACGCCGTTAGCCTGTGCGTATGCCTTAACGCTACTATCTAACTGAGTTAGGAAATTTTGGAAGCCACCAGCCGATTTAATCGCGGCTGCGTCAAACTGTATGCCCATCTTAGCCGCCATTTCGGCAGCTTCGCTACTGGGTTTAACTAATGCGGTAAATATCGCGGCTAACTGGGTTGACACCTCGGCAGTGTTACCGCTCACGCCTGTAAGCGTGGCAAAGGTACCCATAAGCTCGTCGATAGTTACACCCAGCGTAGAGGCATTACCCGTAACCCTCGGCAGTGCTTGTGATAATTGCTCAAATGAGGTTACGCCATTTTTGGCGGTGAGCTGTATTTTGTCTTGTATATCAGCCGCCGCGCTCCATTCTAAACCGTAGTTTTTGATAAGCGTAGAGGTAACGCCGACAACTTTGTTAATGTCAGCCAAACCGCCTACCGCTGACCGGGCAGATATGTTCAAAAACTCTATCCAATTATCTTCCGGCACGCCGTTAGATATTGTTTGATAGAGTCCGTTTGCCAGTTGGTCGCGTGCTATTGGTATCTCTTTGGCTAAGTCTGCTACCTCGCCTTTGAGCTGCTTAAACCCTGCGCTGTCTTTACCGGCCATAGTATTAGCCATTTTCATAGCCTTGTTAAATTCCTCGCTCTCGCTGGTAATAGAATTTAACTGGCTGCTAATTTGCCCTACGGCACGGTCAATGCCCTGCAAACCTTGTACGGCAGCACTCCAATTTATCAGCGACGTTTTTAATGCCTCTGACTGTTCAAGCGTGGAAGCCATAACAGTGCGTAGGCCGTTAGCGTCTTGCGCTATCGCCCTAAAGCCTTTGCCATCGCCATCCAGCTTAAATGTGATTGATATGGTGCCTTTTCCTGCCATACTGTTTACTGGTTTATTTCGTCACCTAATCGGTGTGCTATTTCTTCAAATCTTTTTCGTTTTTCCTCGGCGGTGAGCTTTGGGACCTCGCTTCGGTGGTTCTCTTTTTTCTTGTCCCACGGCAGCGGTAAAAGCTGCTTGGCGGTTATTTTCTTTTTGACGTGTGGCTGTATCACTATCGCGGCCAAAGTCCGGGCGCGTTCCCATGCCTCACGGTTTTGCCCCTCGGTCATTTCTCGCCATGCCTTGCAGATGCTTTCAAATTCACCGAAAGTACATTTGCAAAAATCATCATGCGACATACCGATACACCCAACGGCAATACCTAAAAGGTCATAGACCGCTAACGGCGTTTTCTTTTTTTTTCACCGGGCGCGTCGTCGCTGGGCTTTGCTTCTGCTGTTATTGCTTCGTTCCACTCGGCCATATCTTCCGGGGTGAGATTGTCGGCAAATTCCATCAGCGACAAATCAAATGGCTTGCCCTCACGTTTAGCCGCCGACGCGATACAGCAATACAGATAGGTACACAGGTCTGTAAAACTTGTGGGGTCAATCTCGGTAATTTCTCGGCCTGTTTCCTGCTTGAAACGTAGCATAGCCCCCATAGTGGGGCTACAGGGGTATGCTTCGCCGTTAATGGTTATCTCGATACGCTTCATGCTCCTGCCTCAACTTCGGGGGTTTCGGTAATTGCTGTTTCGTCGAGTGTATCGGGTTCACCGTCGTTCTCGAAATTCACGCTGTAGGTGCTATCATCCTGCGCGGGGTCGGTGCGTTCCAGCGACGACACGATAAATTTACCTTTGAGGTAGGGTTTATCGCTGTTTTCACGCTCCATGCACTTAACCTCGACACTCTTTCCGGCTTTCCACGCTGCTACCAGTGCTTTGTAACCGGTTTCGGTTTCGCCATAGAATACAAGCCCCTCGGCCGAAATAGAGATACTTAAACCTACCACGCCTTTGCCTTTCCACAACCCTGCGGAAATGCCCTTAGAGGCTACAGGCTTTACGGCACGGTCTTTGGTTTCGCTGTTCATGGTGGTAGTGTGGGTGGTGCAGTGGCCTACAGCCTTGCCCCCTACATATACCAGCATATCGCTACCGTTGCAGTAGCCGGTTTTAGTTGTTATCGCCATATTGTTTATAAATGTTAAATTTTTCCTAATTTTTCGATTTAAGCGCGTTTCGGGGTTCGGGTGATACTTTTACTATGTTTGTTATCTCCGTGGCTCTAACGCGCTCCTATGCGTTTTTACGCGGTTTTACATTTTTGCACTGAATACTAATTGCTGCACAAAGGCATCATCTTGGTAGGCTTCTTCGCTGTCGAGCAAATAGCATGAGCGCATACGCAAACCGTTATGCTCGGCATCCACTTGGTCTAATGCGGCGCGTACCGCCTCGGCCAGCTCGATACCCTCACCGTACCGCTCGGTAAAGCAAATTACCTCTACCTGTATTTCGTCTGCGCCCGGCTGTCCACTTTTCTGTGGGTTCGGCGACAGTGAGGTACGACGGTAGAGTATGTAGGGCAATTCGGCGCAGTCAGTCGCCACCGGGAATATTTTATTAGTCCTTGCGGCTACTTCTGCATCCTCCAGCAATACGGCGCGGATAATTGCCCCGGCACTTAATGATGTTTTAGGTACAGCCATATTTTTTAGCTACTTTTTTTACACTGTTAATAACTTCGTCATGTAGGCTATCTGTAACGCTGTCGCGCACGTCGGCCGCTGTTTTCTGCATAAATCCGTACCGCTTCATAAATCCGCGCGTGCGTCCTGTCCTCCATTTGCCACCAGCCAAATACCGGGTAGCCTTTTTGGACTTACGCCATTTGGTACCGGCTTCGGCCCATATCAGCACAGGTTTTTTTAGCCCTTTGCGGTTTATGTGAAATCCGTACTCTTTGCCAGTCTTACCAGCTTTTTTAGTACCGATAGTAACACGAAATCCGGCTTTACGCTTGAATACTACGGCGCGTACTCCACGCTCTAAATCTTTGTCGGTTCGGATGCTTCCACGTAGATTATTTAGGGCGGTTTTGCGTACTCGGTTAGCCTCGCGTCTAAATGCTCCTTTTAGGGCTTTTAGTCGCTTTTTTGTATCCATTTCAGCAAAAAGCCGCTGTAAATCCGCGTCGTCGTATTGCATTGCCACCGCCATAGACTATTTATTTACACGCTCACAAACTAAGGTTTTCATGCCCCTGTCGATATTTGGTATAATGTTAGTAACGGTGTACTCATATCCGCCCAGCTGCTTAACTCTCCAGTTTTCTTCTACCGGGTGAGCGTCGCGTATGTTGAACTCTACGCGGTAGTCCGGGAAATGCTCGCCTACTTCCTCGCTTCGGTTGCCACTGAATTTGACACGCTCGGCGTGGATGGTGGCGCGTTCTACAAATCCTTTGGGTGCTTCATCGCCCCATTGGTCTGTGTCGGCTACCGGCTCAAAGGTTCTAAGCCTGTATCTCATTCTCCCGGCTTGCATCGCTTCCTAATTTTCGATAGGGTTTAACCAATGCCTGTAGTGCGTCCGGCACTTCGTGCATTTGCGTGGTGCTGACACTTTCGCGCTGGTTGTACCAATGAGCCGCTACCATCATGATAGCGTGTTTCAGCGGTGCAGGAAATTCACCGCCGTTGCCGTCGGTCAGTTCCTTTTCGGTGCGGTTGGTAGCCGTGATTATGGCTACCTCGGCAGTGTCGATTAGATGCTGCAAATACTCGTCATCGTCGCTAAAATCGTCGGCTCTGACGTGCTTTTTGAATAATGCCAAACTCACTACAGCCATGACAGAAAACTTTTATTACGCCCCGGTGGTGCCTCCAGTGGTGGTGCCTCCGGTTGAAGCCGCACCGACTTTACCCAACTTAAACGCTTCCTTGCGCAGTGTGGTGGTGCCATAGTTCACGTTAAGCACGAAATCTACGGCATCCTTACGGGCCTGGCTATAGGGGTCGATTACAAAGGAAATATCACCGAAAAGGCCCATAGGCTGGTAACGCCAATCGCCCAAACCAATGTTACCCTCTCCGATATAGTGTGTGGTGAACACTGGAAGCCCGGCGATACGGTCATTTTCGCATACCATGATACCGCTACCTGCATCCTTGGGGGTAGCCTCGGCGATAGCCTTTTGTGCCTTGGTCATAATCCAGCAAAGATGTTCGCCATCTACGCCGCTCTCCAGCACTTTTGCTTTCATGGTGTTGAACTCCTTGAATGTGGGTTCAGCACTGAAACTGAAAACATCCTTTGCGGCCACGCCTACATACGGGCCTACAAGTGTGGTCGCGCCTGTAACCTTGGTTGTGCTGAAAAGGATTTTGTTAATGAGCATGGCCACAGCCAAAGGCATGAGGTTCTTTGCGATGGTCTCAATCAGCCCCTCGGTCTGAATGATGGTTTGGCGCGTGATGGGGATAGCGATACCGATACGCTGGGGGCTGGCGGTCAGTTTGCCTAACTTAATCTTTGTGTCGGTCAGTGCCACGCCCTCACCGGCTATGGTAGCCTCCACAGCCTCGTAGGTAGGCCAAACGTAGTCACCGGCCAAACCTGTAGGCATCGGCAAACCTACCTTGTCGAGTATGAGGCCCTCGGTTAGCGGTGTTAGAATGTCCTGCACCTTGAGCGGCACCACGGCACTGTCGGCGGTGTCCGAAACCATCATAAGGTCGCGCACCAACAGAATTTGTGTTTGGCGGCCGGCCTGCATATTCTCACGGATAATGCGTGATGCGTCGGCGGCTGCGTTGGGGTTCTCGCGCAGATGCTCTGCGGTGGCTACCTGCATTTTCATCTGTAGCAACTGGTTTTCGCGTGTCAGGGTCGCAAACTCTTTGTCCTCGGCCTCTGTACGCTCGCGCTGCTCCTTTTCACAGGCATCGGCAATTTCGCCGATACGGTCGCAGTTGGCTTGATACTTGTTGACCAACTCGCGCACGTTCAGTTTTTCTTTTTTCTTTTTTTCCATACTGAAACTGTTGGGGTTAAAAATTATATTAACTTCTGCGCGGCAGCGCGGCGCATTTCTCGCAACTGCTTACGCAAATTCTCATTGTCGGTTTTGGTTTCCGGCTCTCTCAGTCCGGCTATAAACTCACGCGCTTCTACGGATGTGTCGGGGTAGGCAGGATCCGCAGCCAAAGTGAAATCATACACGCCCGTAACCGCCTTTACGGTGTAGGTTATCTGCGTGGATCCGTTCACTACCTTTGCGGTTCTCTCCACAAAATCGCTATCCCAATACCGGGTAGTAAAGGCGAAACTACACCCGGATATGTCACCACGGCGTACCAACTCTAAAGCCTTATCGCCATCTGCGGTGTTGGGTGCCTCAAATTCAAACTTCACGCCTTTTTCATCGACGGTGTAGGTTAGTGTGCCATTGCCGGATTTACTACGTGCCAAAATCAACTGTCGGTCATGAAACATCGTAAACTTAATGTCGCAACCGTCTAACAGTTCCTTTGTGATAGCGTCCGGGGCAATGACTTCGCGGGCCTCGCTGTCCTCATCGCTCCACAGCGGCGCGGATGGTACACCGAAAAGGATAGCATAGCCGGTAATTGTGCGGCTGGGTGCTTCACCCTCGGCAGCTTCACGCACTTGCAGTTCTGCGCACTCGGTGCGCAAAATGCGTTTGGCTTCGGTTTCTTTATTCTTCGTTGCCATTGTCATTGTTGTTTTTGGGTTCTGTGGTTTCCGGCTGTTGTGGCTGTACCCCTATCTCGTCAATGCCTCGGAGATTGGCCGAAACTAATACTGTGTCGCCACCGTCAACAGGCGTTAAATTATTCATGCGTCGCACCTCATTTACGGTTGTACCAATCTGCAAAAGTTTGGTGCCGTAGTTCATCATGCCGTTAAGGTCACACGCGAATAACTCGCGGCGGTCGAATTTAAATTTGTATTTTTTACACAGTGACGGTGCAATTAGTTTGCGGCGTAATTCTATCTCGATGTTACGCAGTAGAGGATTAAGCGTATGGCTTAAAAAATCTACGTCGGCCTGCTCTACCGTCTTATAGTTATTGCTTGTATCGGCATATACAAACGTCGGTGGTACACTGAAAAAGCGGCAAATTTCGATTACCGTAAATTTGCGGCTTTCCAAAAATTGCATATCGGTGGAACTAAGCGAAATTTGCTTAAAATCCACCTGCCCCGGTAGGCTAACAATCCTTTCGCCGCCCTGAAATCTGCTATCTAAACTTTCGGCTGTTTTCTGTAGCTGTTCGTCTTGATACTCGCCGAAACCGCGCACGCTGGTATCATTTGACACTATGCCGCGCACGTTACCGCCATTGGCAAACCGGTTTTGCGTTTCTTGGTCGCCTGTCGCGGCGATATTCATTGTTAGCCGGGCGTAGGTCAACACACTAACGCCCTTTTTGTTGTTGCGCAGCGTCAGACCCTTAATGTGTATTATCTCAGCCTCGGAATATACACCGCTAATGCCATTATTGAGGTCGCGCACTGTGTAGGTGTCGTGTATTGTATCGTGCATTACTGTACCGCGTTCACACAGTGCCAGCCGGTCTAATTCCATGCTAACTAAATTGTAAACCGGTACAATGTAGGCGTTACCGTCTAATAATAGCTCCTGTACTACTTGCCGCCAAAAATCAAAAGCATTAACGGCATAGTCCGGCTGCACATTGAGCAAATAATCGAGCCTGTCGTTATCAACTTCCGAAAATATGCCCTCTTTCCGTCTTAGGTATTGCAGCGGCAGGTTAGCGACACTTTCGCTAAGTAACTTAACACAACGGAAAACCGTAGCGACGCACATAGCCGTTTGGTCGCCATAGACAAAAAGCGACGTAGCCCCAGTGCGCGCCGCGCTGGGTGTTTCGTCGCTTTGGTTTTCGCGCTTGAAATAGTTTACTATATGTTTCCAAAAGTTCATCGCACATTATCGCTAATGCGCAAATTTAATCAATTTTTTCAACGCTTAAAAATTTGGTTCACAGCGTGTTATCTTCCTTTTTATTCCTTTGTTTTATTCTTTTTCGGTTGTTTTCTTATATTGGGTTAGTCTTATATATTTTTAACCTTATTTAACGTGTGTAATCTATAAAAAGACGCATACACATAAGTTTGGTAATTACACCGTCTATCTTTTGCGTTTGCTTGCGTTTTATCGGCTTGCAGTTCTCCAGTTTGTCAGTATCTAAAACCGCATTGCCAAAACAGTAATAGTTAATCGGGTTATCATTTATGAAAATATGCCCGGTTTTCGCGCCATGCTCAAAACTTTCAACTGGAGCGGTAAAATTACCATAGGTCTGTTTGACACCCGACAGCACATTATCAGCACCGGAAGCCGCCAGCATATTAACCACCTCCAAACTTTTCCACGGGTCATAACCGATACCCAATATGCGCACCACTTTGTTAAGATACAGCACATAATTTACGATAACGCGATAGTCGATAACGTCGCCCTCGGTCAGTATCAAATAGCCTTTTTCAGCCCATACACGGTACATTCTTTCGTTAGGGTGTCCGTCTAACGCGCCCTCCGGGAAAAAGTACGCCGTGTGGAAGTGGAAATTTTTACGCGCCATATCATACATACCCATAGTAACCGCGCTAAAGTCGTCGCTTTCCGACAGGTCGATAGCCACCATAGCGTCGGGGCGGCCGGTTATAGCATCCAGCGGCATAGGTCGGGCGATACTTCGGGCTAACGTGCTGCTTATCCAGCTGCGTTGTTGGTTCTCGGCAAAGATGTTTAGCAACTTAGTACGAAAAGCCAGCATAGCGTCAGCACCATTACGCAAAGCGTTTTTATATTCCTGCCTGTAAAAATCCATACTGACAGTAACGCCCATGTGTGGTTGTACTTTTAGCCATGTCGCTTCCGCATTTTCCGGGTCGTCTAAATCCGGCTCAAAAATATGAGCAAATAAACTGTCGTCTTCAAATTCGCCCAGCAAAACCGCCTTATAGCCCTGTAGCATTTCGTAAAACGGCCCATCGAAAACATCGGAAGCCGTTGTAATAATCACGGTCAACGGATTTTCACGCACACCCATAGAGGTAGTAAGCACGGTTAGTAAGCTGTTATCGCGTGCTTGGCTAAACTCATCCATAATAACCGTGCTGGCGTTCAAACCGTCTTTAGTTCGGGCGTTGGCTGTTAGACACTGAGCAAAGGCGTTGCGGTCTTTCCGCTTGCTTTTAATGGTTTGCTCGTTGACAGTGTAGCGGCGTTCTTTAGGGTCTAATTTTCTCATACAGCCACGTATCACGTCGAAACACTTTTTAGCTTGGTCGTTGCTGTTTGCTCCGGTGTAACTCTCGGCGTTTGCGTCGCCATACAGCAAATCGTCTATGGCTAATGACGCGCTCGACGTAGTTTTGCTGAATTTACGCGGCACAAATAAAATCGCTTCGCGCACTACGCGGCGGTCGCCATTCCAAAAACCGTAGATACTCGCAAACTGAAATGTTTGCACCGGGGTTAGCGCGTACTTTTGCAGTCCGGATTTGCCGGGAAAATGCAAATTTTCATACAGGGTAAAAAACCGCTGCACCTCAGTAGCGTTAATGCCGTATTTGTCGGCCATACGGAAAAAGCGCATAACCGCTAACTGTTCGTAGAGGTTGTGCGCAGACGGATTATTTGCGACTTCCGTAACATACAGCTCCAGCCGTGCGTCAACTTCACACAGCCGGTAATCAGCTATCGGCACTTTTGCCAGTTGTACCGACACGTCGATTTTAGCCTGTCTTAGTCTGTCTTTTTCCTCCTCTGTCATACGGTATCGGTATTGCGTTTAATGATATTTGGTTTTTTGCGCCCCACGTTCTTAACCTTTTTGGTTAGGTCTATTAATGGGTCGTCCTCATCGGTGCCGGTCAGTTCCTCAGCGGTAAGCCCTAACGCTTTCATTTGTCGGGTAACGCTGTCCTGTGCGTCCTTTTGGATTTTAAAAACCGGATGCGGCACCAGTGTTTCGTTACCATAGCGCGATACGCTCGATATTGTCGTAGTTTCCAGTCCGTCGATTTCGTCGTTAGCCAAATCGAGCGTGCGCAGTGCGCCAGCCAGCGACAATATTTGTGCGCCCAAACTCTTGCTGTATTTTCCAGCTGCTTTTAGGGCTTTTTCGATGTCTTTTTTGTAATCGTTAACTTGTTTCGCCATATTTGTTAAAATTTCGATATTTGCTTAAATTGAAAAAATCGCTCACGCAAAAGCAAAGGTGGGGGCGAGGTTTAAAGCCATAGGGGTACCCTTAAAAAATTACCCCCCCCTGCTTTAGTCACCAAAGAATTTTTTTACTACCCCGGCCACCTGTTCGGCGTTTCGTCGTCGGGTCGCTTCCTTGCCGCTGCGTCCCATCTCGGTATGTACCTTAACGTGGCAGCTATGGCACAAAGCACATAGGTTTTTAGGGTCATACATGAGCCTGTATTTCTCGCGGTAGTTTATGCCATACTCCACAGGTGCACGGTGGTGTACCTCAGTAGCCGGTGTTATATATCCGTCGGCCTGACACAGTTCACAAAGTGGGTGGGCGGTCAGTATCTCACGCCGCAGACGTAGCCACCGGGGCGTATGTATCAGCTTTATGTAGTCCTTATCTTTAGCCATTTGTATGCTTGCGTATTAGGTAGTTAAGACTGTCTAACAAACTCTGTTGTTTGACCTTTTTATTTTCAAGTGACGCGCTGGCGCGTTCATCCACAGTATGCGCCCCGATTAGTTTATACACCGTTACCGGGTGCTGTTGTCCTTGCCGATGCAGTCGGGCGTTAGCCTGTTGGAATAGCTCTAAATCCCAGCCAGTACCAAACCAAACTATGTAGTGGCCGCCCTGCTGCATATTAAGCCCATACGCTGTACTTGCAGGGTGAGCCAGTAGTACGTCAATCTTTCCGGCGTTCCAGTCTAATAGCTGCTTTTCGCCCTCATACACTTCTACCCGGTAGCCTTTGAGTTTCTTAGATATTCTCGGTATATCGTGTTTGAATTGATAGAAAACTAACACGCTGTTACCGTTTGCAGCCTCTACTATCTCGGCTAATTTATCCACCTTTTCGCTGTGGATTTCGTGTATGTTCCTTTCCTCATCGTAGATTGCGCCGTTAGCAAACTGGGCTAATTTGTTCATAAGCCCGGCGGCAGAATTAACCAGTATATTAGTCGGCTCACCCTCATGCTCCTGCTTGAACTCTAACACCTTTTCGCGTTCAAACTTATTATACGCCGACATAGTGGCCGGTGTCATTTCCACCGATACGGTGTGCATCATCAAATCGGGTAACTGCAAATAGTCCTTTGCTTGCATACTTAGGCATATATCGGCTATCTTGTTCCGTATTATATCCTCACAGCCTTTTTTTACGTCACAGCGCACTACTATGTTATTCCAGCTATGCGTTTCAAAATAGGTTTCACGGTATTTAGTCACTGACTTGCCTAACCGCTGGCCCATGTCGATACAGTACATTTGCCCCCATAAGTCGATTAACCCATTAGGCGCAGGGGTACCAGTCAGCCCGATTACTCGTTTTACTGTCGGTGTGGCGATACGCATAGCCTTAAATCTTTGCGACTTTGAATTTTTGAAGCTGGTTAACTCATCAATCACCAAAACATCAAATGGCAGCTGACCCCGGTACAGCCCTACCAGCCATACGAAGTTGTCGCGCCCGATAACGTAAATATCCGCTTTTTCGGCTAAGGCTAATTTACGCTGCTTTTCCGTACCCATGACCTTTGCCACCCTCATGCCCTGTAGGTGGTTCCATTTAGCCGCCTCAGTAGTCCACGTGGTTTCAGCTACTTTTTTAGGTGCCACAACCAACACCCGGCTAACTTCGCAGTCGTCGATAAGTTCCTGTAGTGCAGTAAGGGTGCTAACCGTCTTACCCAGCCCCATGTCGAGAAACAAACCGCAGCGTGGGTTATCCAAAATCCATTGCATCGCTGTACGCTGGTATTCGTATGGTCGATAGTTCATTTTTTAATTGTTTTAATCAGTTCGTCGATGTCGGCTTTATTGTCTATCACTTTCACCAAATGCCCCATGCCGATTAACTCGGCTATGCGTATTTGCTGTATCTTTGTTGGCTTCCGTCCTTTGCTTTTTAGTTCTGCCCAAACTACGCCACCGCCCGGAAGCACTAACAGGCGGTCGGGATAACCTACCATGTTAGGGTTAGAGTATTTGAGGCACAGCAAACCGTTTTGTTTTGCCTGCTCCACTAAATACCGCTCTATCGCCTTTTCCGATACGTCGGCATGGTGGGTTAAATTCTCGATACTTCGTTTATCCATTGCTTGCCATTTTTTGTTGTCCTCACGCGCACGCAGGTACGCGCATACGCACGCGAAAACACGCAGGGTTATGTAGTTTTATTAATTTTTCTATTTTTGTATATAAAAACATTACTTTTCTAAATAGCTATATATTTGAGTTACCACAGTTACCATACTGTCTAACTGCCTTGTTTTCTCGGCTTTTCCGTGGTAACTAAACGTGGTAACTAAGGCTTTTTTCTCGGTTGCCAGTTACCGTGTTTCCGTTACCTCTTTTTCTTGGTAACCGAATTTTCGCCGGGTGGTAACTGAGTTTGAGTTACCAAAAACTATATGTCGCCCTCATACTCGATGTCGTCTTTTAGAGGTCGGGCAAAACTCTTTTGCCGCCCATATAGTTTTTCCATGTATCGCACACCGCTTCTACGCTCCCAGCCCATTTCATCTAACAGGCGACACACCCGGCGCGATAGGTACTTATATTCTTTATCCGACATTTCACGCCCCATGCGCTCACAGATAAACTCAGCCGCACAAATCCTGTCGCGTCGCACTGTGCCTATCTCGTCGAGTGGGTCAGGGTTTTTAATATACGCACGGCGGCGGTTTAACTCCCAGCTGTCCCAGTCGGCAGGTAGTTTCATGTCTAAAAACACGGTGAGCATATCACGTATTGGGTCGTCGTTATCGTCGTTGTACTGGCTCTGTCGCTGGCGTGCTTCCGCTTCTAAATCGCCGGGCAAATATAGTTTTTCGCCCTGCTTCCAATACTCGACAGCCTCGGCCCACAGCTGGTTTCGGTCACGTATGAGCGCGTCGTCAAAGTCGGGATATTTGCGCAGCTCCGGATTAACGGCAATAACCCAAAATCGGCGGTTTCCTGTGTCGCCTTTGAGAAAATAAGCCTCATTAGTCGTACCACAAAACACGCACTGGCGCGGATGCTTTTCAACTACCGTACCGTATGCTGCGCGGTAAATATCATCGCGTCGGCTTATGTAGTTTTTTACCTGTTCCACGTCGCTACGCTTGATACTCGATAACTCAGCCAGCTCTATGACCCAGCCGCACCGTAGCTGCTCCATGCCGCTTTTGCCCTCCGTGGTTACTAAGCTGTCGTTAAACCAGTCGCCGCCCATAATACTAAATAGGGTTGATTTACCGATACCCTCGGCACCGGCTACGATTAGGCAATAATCGTACTTGCAACCGGGTTGCATGATACGTGCCACGGCAGCGGTGAAATGCTTCCGCGTCATAGCCCTATTTAGGGGTGTATCTTCGGCACCGATATAGTCGATAATCAGACGCTCTAACCTTGGTGTACCGTCCCATACCAAACCGTTTAGATAATCTCTAATTGGGTGTATGCGGTGCCGGGTTAATACTGCGTCCTTAGCGTCCTTGATTTTGTCTTTGCCGGTGATTTCGTAGCGTTCATCTAAGTATATGCGTAGATTAGCATCATCGCGGTTGCCCCATTGTGTAGCCTTTTTATCCCACGGCAAACCACCCTTAACCAAATCGAAGCCGCTAAACAAATCATGCCATAAATGCCCTGCCAGTGCCGGGTCATTCTCCAGTATGCAGATTATGTTTTTGGCAGTGCTTTTAATGGTGCCTTTGCGGTCGCGTTCCAAATCGGCCATCCAATCGGTGTTAGGTTCCTCGTCGCCCTCAGTGTCAATGTCGGCAAAGTCGCTATCTGCGTCGGCTAACTTTTCTTTAGTGAGCAAAACACGCACGGTCTTATCTGCGGCTACAAAGTCTTGCATTTTCTGATACGACGGAAGCCGGGTAATTTCAGTTACTCGGCTATTCTCATCGTGCAGTCCAAAAAGATGTATGCGCACTATGTCAAAGGCGTTGCACAGCTTCATACTTGCCGGGTCTGTGTCATGGTGCGAAAATGCAAATTTACTTTCGTATGTGACACAGCCACCGGCGACGCTACCGGCCTTATAGGTATATCGTCCGTCGCTGGCGGTCTTTTCGTACACGTCCGGCAAAAATTTTTCTATCGCCTCCTCGATAGTATAGGCGCGGCAAAACGCGCCGATTAGTCCCGGCTTCTCGGTCGGGTCGCCAGCCTTGCGGATTTCGTGCGCCAGTACGTCGCCCTCGCGGCTCGACATGGGCCACTCGCTAACGTCCTGTGGGTTGCGGTAGGTCGCCAGCACAGCGTCAACGTCAAAGGCCGGGCCATCTTGGTAGTCGAAAAAATACTCACCGTCGCGGCTGGTGCTGGGCCAATAGAATAGGCGCGGCAGCTGGTAGGTCGTATGGTCGAAAAGTTCGATACCTATACGCGCAGTCCAATAACGGCAAACCGGCTCATACTCGGCTGGTGTTATCTGTCTGTTAGCCGGAAGCACCAAACGCAAACGCGGCTTTTCGGGCGTATGCTTGTGCGTGCTGTATATCATAGCCGCGCAGTCGAAATTTAGGGTAAAGTCGTCCCATACGTCTGCGGTGCCAAAGTCGATGTCGAGCGTAACCAGCGTGCGGTATAGCACGTTTGCGGTCTTTCGTGTGCCGTTGGATAGATAGCCACCAACAAAGCCGCCCACGTCCTTAATGCCGCTTTGTTCCTCGCGGCTCATGCGCAGATATTCGCGCATTGTTTCGCTGGTGCGCTTGGTATCGGCGCACTTGGCTAAAATGTCGCTCCACTTCCACAGTTTGTTACGCCATTTTTTCGATAGTCGGCTGTGAGCTGTGGCTATGTCTAAATCAAAGTCAAATTTTAATTTATCCATTAGTCACGCCCCCCCCAGTGCGGTACGGAAATAACCGGCGTTTGCTTCGTCGGTTATTATCTCGATTTCGCGCACGCCGACATTAGGTTTTTTAATGCGCAGCTCACACGCCGGGGTGTCCTCGGCTTCCATGAGCGCAAACACGCCGGGTATCTCGGTGCGTGGTATTCTAAAACGTAATGTGGTTGTCGCCATAGTTATTACTGTTTAAAGCGGTCGGGCAAAAATGAAAATATATGTTTGATAACCTCGACAGTCCAGCCGTTACCCAGCATCTTGTATTGCTGTGTTTCCGACACTACCCATTTGTACCAGTCCGGCACAGTTTGTAAGCGTGCGCACTCGGTAGGGGTTAACCGTCGTATGCGAGTATGTCCCCCCCCAGCGTCGGTTAATACTTTCAGTGTTCGGCCACCTGTACCCTGCATAAGTGCCGGGGTCTTTCCGTCGGGATGGTAAACCCGGTTTTGTTGGTATGGCTGGGTGTTGTGGCTCTCTTTACTGGGGTTCAGTTGGATTATTAAATTTTCATTCTCCACGATTAAATTATTTTGCTCCCACGCTGTTTGTGTCAACGTAGGTGCCTTATCGGTAAAAATGCCGCCGGGATTTTTGCCCCTTGGTCGTTGTAATATTAAATTGTCTTTTGCCACGGTTGTTAAACAGTTTGTTTTACCGATTTCGGGGCATGGTTCTAAATGCTGCTCTAAAATTCCGTCGGGTCTGCGTCGTCCTCTTGAAGCTATGCAAATATTATCTATTTCCGTCATACTCTAATATGTATGGTCGGGTGCCAAATCCGTCATACCCTTTGTAATATGTAGATATGATACATGGTACTTTATTATTACCTATGTGGATAAGACCACCACCGTTTATATTAAATGGTTTAACTACTGTTTTACTACTACTAAATCGCGGACACCGTGGCCCCCTACAATTATGGTGCTGCACTTCTCCCCCCCCCCCCC
>OLOX01000911.1_pt1 | contig 29940 bp, 23 predicted proteins | sample 1672091 | NCBI WGS metagenome assembly OLOX01 (sample SAMEA3136644, study PRJEB25190) | human gut metagenome | reverse complement strand
TCCAGTCTTAAGGATGTCAACAAAACGATGCGGGGGTTCAGTTCTCTTGCAAAGGGTGTCCGGCTTCTCATCACCCACGTGGGAAGTGCCAGCGGTGTGTTCAGCAAGCTGGGTGTGGTTCTGGGTGGTCTGTCCGGGCCGGTCGTAGCAGTGGTGGCGGTCATCGGCACACTGGTGGCGGCGTTCATGAACCTCTGGAATACGAATGAGGAGTTCCGTACTGCCATTACCGGTATCTGGAATGACATCGTTTCCAAGGTGAAAGCGTTCTGTGATCAGTTGACACAGCGGATCAACGGACTGGGCTTTGACTTTAAGGATGTCACTGAGGTACTGAAGGCAGTATGGGATGGCTTCTGTCAGGTGCTTGCACCGCTGTTTGAGGGAGCATTCCAGATTGTGGCTACGGTATTGAGTACGGTTCTGGATACGCTGCTCGGCTTGTTTGATGTCTTTTCCAATGTGTTCTCCGGCAACTGGAGTGGCGCATGGGAAGCGGTGAAGGGTATCTTCTCCAGTATCTGGGATGGCGTGAAGTCTGTATTCTCTACGACTCTTACCGCATTAAAGAGCGCACTGGATGTGTTTCTTGGGCTGTTCGGTACGGACTGGCAGACGGTCTGGGGCAGTATCAAGAGCTTCTTTGAGATCGTGTGGAGCGGAATCAGCAGCTTCTTTTCAAACACAGTTTCTGCTATCCAGAGTGTGGCAACGACTGTGTTCACTGCAGTTTCGAGCTTCTTTACGACTGTCCTTACGAGTATCCAGACGACCTTCAGCACCATCTGGACTGCCATTTCCACAGCAGTTGCTTCTGTGTTGAATACGATCCATACCACGGTGACAACTGTGTGGACGGCAATCTCGACCGCGATCTCTACGGTCATGAACACCATCAGCACGACGATCACTTCGGTGTGGAATGGCATCTACAACACCATGAAACCTCTGTTGGATGCGTTCAAATATCTGTTTGAGACCATCTGGCAGGCAATACAGATCCTGATCGGCGCGGCACTGACCGCAATTCAGACGAAGATCACTTCCATCTGGAACGCCATCGTTGCCTTTGTGACTCCGCTCCTGACTGGATTGCAGACGACTTTCTCTACGGTTTGGTCCTCGATCCAGACAGCAATCTCTACGGTGCTGACTGCGATCCAGACCGCAGTGACGACGGTATGGAATGCCATTGTATCGTTCCTGTCTCCGCTGCTGACTGGCATTCAGACCCGGATGAGTACGGCATGGAATGCGATCAAGACGGTCATTTCGACAGTCCTTTCTGCGATCCAGTCCACGGTTTCTTCCATCTGGAGCGCCATCAGCAGCAAGATTTCCGGTGTGGTAAATGGCATCAAATCGGTGGTTTCTTCCGGCTGGAATGCCATGAAATCCACAGTATCGTCCCTCAGTAACAGCATCAAGAGCGCGGCGACCACAGCTTTTAACTCGATGAAATCCGGGATTTCCTCTACCATTTCCGGTATTAAGTCCACCATCACGAACGGCTTTAACAGTGCAGTTTCCTTTATCAAGGGTCTGGCTGGACAGGCATTCTCGTGGGGCTCTGACATGATCGGCAACATTGTGTCCGGTATCCAGTCGAGGATTCAGGATGTGGCAAGCGCCGTATCGGGAGTGGCGGACCGTATCCGCTCTTTCCTGCACTTCTCTGTGCCGGATGAGGGGCCTCTGGCAGATATGGAAAGCTGGATGCCGGACTTCATGCAGGGACTGGCAAACGGCATCACGACCAACACCAGCCTTGTAACTGCGGCGGCAGAGAACCTGTCCACCACGCTGTCTACCTCTATCACCAACTCCATGAGGGGAGTGGAGCAGGCATACAGTAAGAGCTGGGCAGCCATCAGCCAGACGGTGAAAACCGGAACAGCAGGTGTAAGTGCCGCGATGAGATCCGCATGGAGTTCCATTACAACCAGTACCACGAGCACATGGAACAGCATCAAGACCACCATCCAGACCAGCTTTGCGGCGGTGAAATCCAATGTGACCTCTGCGACAGCAGCTGTCAAATCTTCCATGACCAGTGCATGGAGTGCGGTAAAGTCGCTGACAACGACCAGCTGGAACGGAATCAAGAGCATTATCACCACAGCATGGAACGGAATCAAGTCTCTGACTACTGCGGCAACTGCTTCTGTCAAATCTTCCATGACAAGCGCATGGAACGCAGTGAAAACTCTGACGAACACCAGCTGGAATGGTATCAAAACAGTCATCACGACTGCATGGAACAGAATCAAGAGTCTTACGACTTCCTCTGTATCCGCAGTTCGCAGTACGGTCACAAGCGGCTGGAACACACTGAAATCTACCACGACCTCTGCCTTCAACAGCATCAAGTCCACGGTGTCTTCGGCAATGTCCAGCCTGCGCAACACGGTTTCTTCCGGTGTTGCAAGTATCAGGGGCAGTTTTAACTCGCTTGGTTCGATTGCTTCTTCAGCATATGGTGAGGATACAGAAATACACATAGCAGGAGAGATTGACATGAAAAAGTTAGCTTGGCTGTCCGTTGAGGATTATGGAACAACAGTGATGGAGATCATTGTGGCAAGTGCAATGAAAGGGTATCTGAGGCGGATGTCAGAGAAAGAAGCATTGAAAAAGGTGGAGAGCATCATTGACCCGAAGGTGATACAGCTGTTCGGTGAAGGCGGCGCACCGATGCCAGTGCAAAGCCATGTTGATGGGGCAAAGTTTGCTGCGTTCATCGATGAGGCCGTGGCGGATTCGATACGAGGACTGGAAGTGAGGGAAGATGATATGCAGAAGTTCAGCTTTTGCAGAATGAACTGAAACAGCAGTACACCGCATTTAAGGCGCAGTATGGCCTTATCAACAGCACGGCCAACAAGCGGGCGTTTCGACAGGACAGCAGCTATTGTCTGCTGGCATCTCTGGAAATTCTGGATGAGGAGAAGAATATCAAACGGCTTGCCGATATTTTTACCAAACGTACCATCCGTAAGCCGGAGCCTGTTACCTCAGTGGACACGCCAAGTGAAGCCCTGGCACTTTCCATTGGAGAAAAGCGGCGAAAAAAACACGGGCATCCGTCTTGGTTGCCCGCGCATAAAAAGAATGATACACAGAAGGAGGGTGCACGGGTGTTCTTTATATCATGCCTATGCTATTGCCGACAACGATACTCTATACAGAATTATCTTCTGCTGACCGCTTTCAAAGCTTTTATCTCCTGTGTGACCTTCTTTCGTTTCGTAATGCCCTTGTATATCAAACGCCATACCCAGTAGAAAGGCAGCAGAACTGGAAACTTATATACCACAGGAGCATAACACTTACACCACTCCATATTTGGAAACATACGGGATATGATATATTTACCCTTGGTTTTCGTAGTGAGCGGTTCCCCATCTGGCTGAAATTCCTGCATCCTATGAAGTGTCTGGTTGAACAGATTTCCGTAGGTCGTCGCTCCCAGATAATAGGCAAACATCTGGTTCTCCTCCTCAGTCAACTCGGGCCTCAACACGGTTTTGGTATTTCCAAACAGCTTCTGTGATAACTTACGACTGTCCCTTTCATAATCAAGGATGCCCAGACTCCTCAACTCAGACTCTACATACTCCCAGTCTAAGGTCTTCCCCAGTTTCCGATTCATAACATAAAAATCTGCCAGAGTCCGGATGCCAGTTCCTCCATGACTGTAATGTTTGTAAGCATGTGCCACAACAAACACATAGAAATCCTCTGGGGTGAAGTGATACCGGAAAGGTAGCTTCTCGTCCTGCACCAGCCTGTCTACGACATTCTCATACTTCTTTTGAAGAGTTGAGCAGTCTTCGTGAAACAGCGCAACATGCATCTCAAAGTTATAGATGGGTTGCTTTTCATAAGCATCATGGTTACTACTCTTGTTATAGGACTCAATGCTGTAGCCCCTGTTTACAAAAATATCTCTTACCTGCTGCCGCCTTGTCGCATCAAAAAGAATATCGTTATCCGCCATTTCCCGCATCCCGAATTTAGGATACCAGTCTTTCAGAATGCTGCCTTTCAGCGGCGTGCTGGAACGCATCGGTCTGCTCCAGCGCCATGCACACCATTGCAGAAACGGAATGCGCTTTCGCCAGCCGAAGCAGTGCCTCCATGTCAATATTTGCAAGCAGTGCTTCTTCCGGCTTTGTGCCTTGCAGTGAACAGGCCATGAGATAAATCAAAAATTCCGAAGTCTTTTCCATATCATGCTCCTTCAATACTCATCCCAACGGCTGTAGATTGCACTGATTTCTTCTTCGAGTTCCTGAATGCGTTTTTCCTGCTCCGCTTCATATTTTTCATAGGATTCCTGCCGCTCTTGCTGGGTGGTATTCTGGTCGGCCACTGCTTGAAAAGCACTGTTCAGGTCAACATAACGCAACTCATTGGCCGCTTTCCGGTCGTCTGCAAGCGTCATAAATCTTTCAACATCTGAAATCTGGAGCGTTCCGTTTTGAATCGTTGAAAAACTAAACGACGCAAGCATCATGGTATGTGCTGTAACAACTTGAGAAATATAGTCTGCGTAGTAGACGGGTTGCTTGAAAAAGCCATAGCAAATGTATGGTTTCCCATTTTCCTGCATACCAGCCTGCAAGGAAGCATCATACAAGATCAATTCTGTATAGCCATGTTCATTCAAAAGATTCCGGGTCTCTTCTGTGTTCGCATTGTTCCGAAGCAGGAACGCAAGACTTTTGGTGTCGTCTATCTGTGCCAACAGGTCTTTCATCTCGTCCGCTGTCTGCAAAATGGATTCATCAATTTGCAGGCCCGCCAACGCAACTTCATAGTCTTTTGCAACGGCTTTTTCCAAAATCTGGGCCAGCTGTTCTTTTTCCTGCGAACAGTCCAGAAGGATCACCGGGGTGATGGAATGTTCTGCAGCCAGTTTATCGATCTCGGTAAAATCGTCCGCCGATGCAGGAACAAAACCAAAAAGGATGCCGGAAGTATCTTCTTCAATGTTGATGGCACGTTGCTTTTGTGCAAGCTCCAAACGAATATCGTTGATATCTTGCTCATATGGCATTGCTTCCTTTTGAAGCTGCTGCATATACGCTGTCTGCCGCTGTTCCTGACGGTGGTTTACAAAGAGCAGTCCGAGCAGCACGACAGCAAGAAGAAGGACTACGATTGATAATGCTTTGCTTTTCATTTGCACGTTTTCCTTTCCCTCACGCAAATGGCATCCTTCGAGAACGCCAGTTCTGCATCAAAGAACCCGGCCTGATTCATCCGGTGCGTGACCAGAATCACCGTTTTGTCCGTCATCTTTCGCAAATTATTCAGCAGTCGAAGGGCTGTTGCTTCGTCCAATGCGCTGGTCGCCTCGTCCAACAAAAGAATTGGATGGTTGGAATATATCGCCCGGGCAATGGCGATGCGCTGCATCTGCCCTTCGGACAGACCTGCGCCGCGCTCACCCAGCACGGTATCTAGCCCGTTTTCCAGCCTGCGTACAAAATCATCCGCACAGGCGATTTTCAGTGCGTTATAAATTGCATTCTCATCCTGCGCCCTATCTTCATCCCCAAATGCAACAATGCTGCGGATGGAACCGGACAAAAGCTGGTTGCCCTGCGGCACATAGGCAAACAGGCTTTTCCATGCTGAGGTCAACGGTTGGTTCCCGCTTTTCGTGGAAAGGAACCGCTGGCCGGAATCCAGCGGATACAGGCACATGAGCAGTTTGAGGAGGGTGCTTTTGCCGCAGCCGGACGGCCCGGTGAACGCGATGTACTCGCCCTTGCGGACGGTCAGACTGACATCCTGCAAAACCACCGGCATGGCGGGCGGTTCGCCCTCGGTCTGCACCGGGGGCTGATAGGTAAAACAGACGTGTTCCAGCTGAAGGGACTGCAATTCGGTCTGATAAAAATTCAAGGTCTGTTCTTCAGGCACCGTTTCGGTGCTGTCTGGTGCAAACGCTTCCGCTTCCATCAGGCGCTCGGCGCTGGCCAGCATGGAATAATACCGCGGCAGATACCCCGTCAGGTTGGCAAACGGGCTTTGCACCTGCCCCACCAGCTGCATAATGGCCATCAGGTTGCCGTAGCTCATGGTACCAGTCAGGATGCCGTAGCCGCAAAAGCCGATGCCCAGCAGATACGCCCCGTCCATGGCACCGGCAAAGCCGATATTGCACAGGTTGGAAAAATTGCTGCGCTTCATCCGGGCGGCTTTGTGGGCGTCCATCAGGGCGTCTGCCTGCCGCGCCATCTGTTCTTCCTTGGCAAAGGTGCGGACGATGACAAGACTTTCCAGCCGCTCCTGCAAGAACACCCGAAGCGCACCGTCTGTTTCTTGAATCCTCTTGTGCAGTCGTTTCAATATCCTGCGGAACGCATAGGTCAGCAGCATCATGGCCGCGCCGCCAGGGAGAAGGATGTACAAAAAACGCGGCTCGAGCCACAAAATAGCGGTCACTGCGCCCAGCAAGCGCACCAGCATTCCGATCAGCCCGGGCACGATCTGGGTCACGCCGCCCGCTACCACGGTGGTATCCGAGGTCAGGCGGTTCATCCACTCGCCGGAGTGCACCGCCGCGACCGATGCATAATCGCCGGTAAGCAGGGCAGAGAAGAGCCGGTGCTTGAAGCGGTTTTCCACAGTGGCGCTGGTGTACTCACTCAAAAAGCGGCCCGCCGCGCTCAACACGATCTGCCCCAGTAGGATGCCCACCAGCAGCGCCAGCGATGCCCAAAAACCGCCCCGTACCCCGTCCACGGCCATATTGATGATGCGCCGCAGTACAAACGCAAAGGCGATGCTGGAAACGCTCAGCACGGTCTGCACCACTACCAGCAGCCCCACCAGCCCTTTGGCACGGCCGGTGACGGCGCTGAGCCATTGCAGGGTATGTTTCTGTTTCATCGGTGCAGTTTTCCTTTCACACGCTTGTAGAAGATGCGCACCGGCTGAAAAAAGACCCAGCCACGGCTGTAAAGCCGATACCTCCAGTCAGACACGGACACCGTATGGCCGTTGTGTTGGAAAGAAGTCAGCACGCCCAAAATGTCCTCGTCCCGGATGCCGTATTCTTTTGCAATGCAGTTGTCACCCAGAATCACATAGCTGTCCGGGCGCACTTCAATGATGCGGTGCAGCACATACGGGTCAGACGGCCTGCGGTACAGTACCACGTCATATTTTTTGCAGCGTTCCGAGCCTTTTGGGACTACGGTAAACAGGTCTCTGCCCTGCCGGAGCATTGGCTGCATACTTACGCCCCGGATGCGGTAGGTCAAAAAGCCATTTTTCGCAAGGCTTTCTTCCAAGGTAAGCTTAGGCATCCAGCGCACCGATTTTTTTCAGGTTGTTGATGACCATATCCACATCCTCGGCCATCACAGCGCGGGGGGCATCGTACTTTTTGCACATAGCATCCAGAATGGCTTCCTTGGTGGTTTCAGTTTTGAGCTGATCGATGATAAACGCAGCGGTGGCATTGCTGCGCACCATGCCGGCAAAGCCGCCGTTCGCTTCCACCATCACCTGCTCGCCGTCCATCTCCTGCGTCACAAAGGTATCTTTCAGTTTCATATCGTGTCGTCCTTTCTTCTATACCAAAAGAAGGCAGGCAGCCAAAAACTGCCTGCCTTTGAATTAGTCAGCCCATAGCACTTTCGGACAGTTACCGTCCGAAGTACAGAAGAGGTCCTCAACCTTACAACTGCCATCGTAGGGGCAGTTCTCAATCGGTATGCTTTCGGTGATAACATCCTCGTTCTCGAACTCGATGACTTCCATCTGAGCTTTGGTATACTTTTCCATTGGTTTTTCCCTCCTTTCGTGAGAAGATTCTCTATGTGAAACAGTTTTTACACCGCATCACGCGAAAGAAGGGGTTGCCAGAAAACCGGATTCAGGACATAATTTAACTTGCTTGCTTGCTAAGCATTATCGCTGTTTGCTTCATAAAGTCAAGTCCTTTTCTGTCCTGTGTGGAAATTTCTATGGGAAAACGCTCTTGCGGAGCGTGTGTTACCCTGTAAGGCAGACCGCCGAAACGGTCTGCCCTTATTCTGGAGTTAGTCTGTAGAAAGTTCCGAACAGTAACTCGAACAGCCGGGCTTATCAGTTCCGCAGCCCCAGCCGCCAATGCTGGCATCCATGCCATTGCAGCCGCTGGTCGTAATAACGTCCTCGGCCTCAAACTCGATGACTTCCATCTGAGCCTTTGTGTACTTTTCCATGTTTACACACCTCCTTTCGCAGAAAATTTCTATGTAAAGCAGCTGCTGCGCCGCGTCACGCAAAGGGTCAGCAGTCCGGGTGAGGTTCTTCCTCATCGATCTGCTCTTTTTTCAGCCATGCGTTGTAGGTTTTTTGCATGGATTTTAACAGGTATTCTTTGTACTCCGCCCGCATTTCTTCAAAACATTCTTTCTGTTCAACACACTTTTTCAGACGGATACATTCGGGGTAATAGAAGCAGGTTTTGCACGCCTCAATCGGCTCCCAGTATTCTCGAAAACTTTGGATGACAGAACGCTCTGACGCTTTTCCATCAAGGCTTCCCACAAAGTTGTCCTCGCTGTAATGTTCGCACAGCCCAAGTTCCCCGTTCGGCAGGATCGTAAGGGAACCGCCGCTATCCGCCATACATTGCCGGATACGCAGTTTTTGGCGCAAATAATACGATGCTCCGATTCCGCAATCGTCCAGTTTTTTGCGGAGCCGCTGCTGTTTTTGATAGAGCTGGCGCCGTTCTTCTTGGGCACGGATATGTGTTTTGCTGCCTGCAAACTCAAACAAGGTATGGCTGTAAACCGAAAATTTACCTTTACCTCCGAAGCGCTCGTGCAGTTCATCCGCCAGTTCCATCAGATTATCGGCGTTGTGCTCGTCCATGTTCAGCCGGATATGGACGGAAACCCCTGCATCCAGCAAACGCTGGATATTTGCCAGTACCACCTGATAGGGGCTTTTGCCATCCTTATAAATAAATGCCTTGCTGCGGTTATAAATCTCTTCCGTGCCGTCCAGCGTGATCTGCACGCTCTTCAACTTCCAATGGGAAACCGCTTGTTCTACGGTAGCTCCGTCAAACAGGTATCCGTTGGAGATGATCATGGATTCGTACACGATGCCCTTTTCAGCAAGGTCGGTGCAGATGATGTCAATGACCTGCTTATTAAAAAGCGGTTCACCGCCAAACCAATGCAGATGAACCTTTTCGCCGCCGCAATGCGCTGCAATATATGCCGCTGCTTTGTGGGCGGTCTCCGCGCTCATGGGAATCCGGGAACGCCCCATCTCATAGCAGTAAAAGCACCGGGCGTTGCAGTCCGTAGTAGTAAAAATGGTATAGCTTGTAATATGCTCCGGTTCCTTCCACATCGTGCGGCGGATAAACCGCACCTGGTCGGCATATTTCATGTCGTCCATCTCCTGCGGTACGCGAAACCAGCTGCTGCGCAGTTCGGGCAGGTTGTCCGGTGTGGCATATTCTTCCGGCGTGAGCAGCAGCAGCGCTCGTGTCAGGGTGTGGAACACCAGCACACCGCCCTCGACTGGTTGCGCCAGAACATAGTGCATCCAGCGCAGGCCGTGTTCCGCAGACCGAGCCTTGCCCAATATTTTGATTGTATTGCCGGACGGCGGCAGAATGGTTTGCATTGCAGTGATCCTCCTATTGATTCATCCCGTGGTAAGCTACAAGTGCGGCCTCCGGTTCCATGTTGCAGCCCAGCCGGTACAGCGGCACGCTGCTGCCCAACCGGTCTACCAGCGCCAGCATTTTTTGTGTCCCAATCGGGGAACATGGGCGGTAGCTCTGCTGGCAGAGCATGGGTAATGCCGCCTTTTTGTCGATGCGCTGGATTGAGTTTTCTGTGTTGCGGGTCAGGATGCAGACAGCTTTCAGCGGGCAGGAGGTGTTGGTACTGCGGTGGTGCTTGCCGTCCCACGGCGTTCCGTAAACAGTCACGCCCTGTGCGCTGATTTTCAGCAGGGGCTTGTCATCGTTGATGAACACTGCCCGTTCACCGAACCACTTTTTCCAAAGCTGGGTGTGGGTGCTTTTGCCTGTGCCGCTTTTGGCGGTGAACAGGTAGGCTTTGCTGTCCACGCTGATGCAGGAGCCATGAAACAGCAGGGTGTCCCATTCTAAAAGCCGCTCTACGATTTTGCGGTACAGTGCCAGCGTTTCCAGATATTCATCGGAGAAGTTCCCCGGCGCGTGTCCTTCCACCGCAGCTTCCCGGTCGTTCTTTTCCCGTTCAAACGCAATATCAGCGGGAGTGACTGCGACTTCAAACGATGCGGGTGCATCGGTCAGATAATTTTTGCAAAAGGTGCGGGTCTGCTCATACAGCGCCGAAACACCAATGAACTGTCCCGCCAGTGCAATGCGAAACGACACCCTCATACACAGCACTCCCTCACTTTCCTGCATTATACTTCGCCGCCTGCTTTTTCTCCCTGGCACCATAGCAACAGCATCTCTTTCAGATGAAGCAGTTCATGGGTATGGTCATCTTTGGGGTCATTGAGCCATACAAGCCCTTCTGCGTATCGCTCTGCCATGCTCAGCATCGTGATAGATGATGTGATAAACATTTCCTCTTCCGGGATATCCGTGCGGATGCTGCCATCAACTTTTGCCCGCTCATACATTCCATGAAACAGGAGCTGCATGGGTTTGAGTACATCCAGATGTTCCCGGAGTTGCTTATTCTCCATATTTCCGTGGCGGTTCATATAGGTTTTATATTCACTGCTGAATCGCAGCACTTCCGGACGGTTCTTGTACAAAGCAATCATCCTATCGGCGTAAAACTCAATGCCCTGATAAGCAGTAAAATGCTCAAAGTGATTGGTTCCGGGGTCTCCCAGAGCCTCCTGCCATACTTCATCCCACACCTTTGCACTGATGGCGATGAGCAATTTTTCTTTCGTCAGAAAATATTTGTACATCGTTGCAGGGCTGACATTTGCAGCGTCTGCCACTTTTTGCAGGCTGACAGTTTCGATTCCGTTCTGAGAGAACAGTCGGAATCCCGCTTCGATCAACTGATTTTTCCGTCGGTCAGCTTCACGCTTGTCACGTTCAATGTTTCTTGGCATCTCATCACTCCGGTTTTATTACACTGCTCTCATTCGTAGAGTAACGCTCTACCTGTTGGTGATTATACTCGCGGAATGCCGATTTGTCAATATAGAGCAAATATTATCCTGAACGGAAATCAGACACTTTGCAGTCTTACACGATTACAGCCCGGAAATCGGCAAGTATCTGACGATTTACTGCTATCAGCCTGCACCGGGCTATTGCGCCTGTGTGCTGCAAGTGACGGATCAATAAATCGAATAAAAATAATATATGTCCTTGCCCCGCGCTGCCAGTGCCTTTCTTAGATAAAGAAGCATAGACAATATTTGTACTTTTTGTGCTAAAGCTCTGTTTTTGGAGCTTTGCGTTTATTATAAAACTCTAGCGGGAAAACTCCATCCCCGTACCTGTTGACTAGGGCGGAAAACCGCGATACAATAAAAGAAACGACCTTTTTACGGCAGCAGGCCACGAGGAAAACAAACTATGGAAGTAGAACTGCTCAAAAAATACGGCAGTGTGAGCCCCGGCAAAATAGAGAATCTGGACGGCACGACTGAAACTGTCGATTTCCGCTTTTCAACGGCGATCCGCTTTTACCGCAACATGGAGGACGCCGATTTCCCACTGCACTGGCATGCCCCTGGCGAGATCATCTCCCCCATCGAGGGTACCTACACGGTTACGATTGCGGGCAAGACCGTGACGCTGCAGCCCCATGATGTGCTGATTATCGCATCGGGCGAGCTGCACAGCATTCGCGCACCCAAAACGGGGAAGCGATACATCATGAACTACAGCGTATCGTACTTTCATCAGATACAGGACATGGCCGAGTTGTTCAACACGTTCTACCCCTTCCGCCTTGTCACCCGGCAGGAGGACCCCGAACTGGCCGACCAGCTGTTTGCGGTGCTGGCGCAGATAGAGGGCGAGTATTTCAGCACGAACGTCTGCCGTGAGAGCGAGATCATGGCCTTGATGCTGCACTTTTTCTCGATCTTCGGGCGGTATGAGCACCGCCAGAACAGCGAGCAGGTGCAGGATTACCCCAAGCAGCAGGACCACATGCGCCGCTTTGCAGAGCTGTGCGCCTACATCAACAACCACTGCACCGAGCGTCTCTCGGTCGAGGATCTGGCCTCCCGCGCGGGGTTTAGTGTCTACCATTTTTCGCGCCTGTTCAAGGAAAACACGGGCATGACCTGCCACAATTACCTGGTGGCGCGCCGCATCATCTATGCCAAAGCACTGCTGGTGGACGATACGATCCCCATCACCGAGATCGCTATGCGGTCGGGCTTCAACTCGATCGCAACCTTCAACCGCCTGTTCAAGGCGCAGATAGGCTATACCCCTACCGAGTACCGCCAGATGGCCTCCCACGGATAAAAAAGCGCCGCCGCGTGAAAGTTCCACGCAGCGGCGCACTTTTTAATTATTCGTAAATTTTGCGGCCGTGGGCATCGCCGATGCCCGTTTTGCGGTAGAAGTAGGTGTTGATGACATCGCGCCACTCACAGGCGTGCTCCTTCTGGTGGGCAAAGCGTGCCTCCAGGCGGGCATACACGGCAGGATCCAGGTAAGGCTTCAGCGTCACAACCTCGTCGTAGAACCGCGCGGCGTCCTCGGCACCCTCGAAGTGGGTGTCGTAGATGTGCTGCAGGATCGTTTTGCCGCTCTTGAGCACATAGTTGTACGGCATGTGGTGGAAGAAGAGCAGCAGCTCTTCGGGGCAGGTCTCCACATTGGCGTACATTTCGGCCAGTTCAGGGGCGTACTGGTGGCAGTAATCGCTGCCCGTGGGCGAGCGGTCAATGCCAATGCCGTCGAAGGAGGCGCGGTGGTAGCAGCCCCAGCGGCTGTACTCATAACCGTCAACGTTGGGGCCGTAGTGGTAGTTGGGGTTGACCATCCAGCCCACGCCCAGGGGGGCGTTGTATTTCTCATAGGTGGGCCAGGACTGCATCAAAATGCGGTGCAGCGTCTTTTCCACAGGCTCATTGTTGCCGAAGGTCAGCCGCAGCCACTCGCCGGCAATCACGGCGGGGTCCAGCGTGGTGTCATAGCTCAAGCGGCCGAATCCGTAGAGGTTCGCAGCGGCCAAGTCGTGGCCGGTCCAGTTTTCATCGTTGCCGGTGTTGGTCACGGCTACCATTCCGTTGCCCGCGCCTTGGATCAGCGCACGCACATGGGCGTCGCCGTTCGGGCGGGTGTGCATGTCGAAGTCCAAAATCTGGCGGAACCAGGGCATCAAGTAGCAGACGTGGCGCTGCTGGCCCGTGTACTCCTGCGCAATTTGGAACTCCACGGCAATGTGGGTGTGCTGCAGGCCGCCAATCAGCGGGGAGACCGGTTCGCGCACCTGGAAGTCCATGGGGCCGTTCTTGATTTGCAGCGTGACGTTGTCGCGGAAGGTGCCGTCCAGCGGCATAAAATAGTCGTAGCCTGCGCGGGCACGGTCAATCTTGGTATTGCGCCAATCCTGCTGGCAGTTGTAGACGAAACAACGCCAGACAATGTGACCACCGCAGGGGGCCACGGCATCGGCCAGCATGTTTGCGCCGTCGGCCTGGTTGCGACCGTAGGTGAAGGGGCCGGGGCGGCCCTCGGAGTCGGCCTTTACCAGGAAACCACCCAGGCCGGGCAGGTTTGCCCAGACCTCCTGGGCCTTATCCGCCCACCACTTGGCCACGGCAGGGTCGCAGGGGTCAGCGGAGTCCATGCCGCCCAGCTCCATCGGGGCGGCAAAGTTGATGCTCAGATACAGCTTGACGCCGTAGGGGGTGAAGATTTTCAGATACTCCTGCAGGGCGCCGAAGTAGCGGTCGGTGATGAGCCAGCTGGCGGCGTCCTTGACGTTGACGTTATTGATTGTGATGCCGTTGATGCCCACGGACGCGAGCATACGGGCGTAAGCCGTCAAACGCGGTACATCGATTAGAATTTTGGAATCTTTGAAAAAGAAGGAATCGCCGGAGTAGCCGCGCTCAATGCTGCCGTCCATGTTGTCCCAGTGGTTCAGCATGCGCAGGCGGTTGGATGGTGCCTTCTCCTCATCGGCGGTGAACTGCGCCCACGCCTTGCCTGCAGTCTGCAGATTGCGCAGCAGTGCAAAAACGCCGTACAAAACGCCTACTTCGCTGCCGCCCTCGATGGTGCAATGGCCGTCGGCGGCCTTCAAGCGGTAACCCTCAGGGTCCAGGGCCATGTCCAGCGCCAGGGTGATGTCGTCGCCCTCGGTCAGCGCTGCGCCGTACAGGCCCTTGAAGCCCTCGGCCAGTTCTGCCTTGGCGCGGTCGATGGTTTCGCCCGTCAGCTCGGTATGCAGAGAAATCGCGTCGCAATGGCAGCCCCTAATCTCCGGGTATGCCAGCCAGCACTTGGTAAATGCCATGATAAAACCTCCTATATATGTGAATAAAATTATTGTTGTTCCAGAATTTTTATCAGCCGTTCCGCAGCTTCTTTGCCGTCGCCGGGGCGGTTCGCACTGCCGAAGCTGAAACGTAAGGTCGACAGCGCATCCTCGGCCGCAGTGCCGCCCAGAGCCATCAAAACGTGGGAGGGTTCCTGCACGCCGCGGTTGTCGCACGCTGCGCCGGGGGAGACACTGACCCCTGCTACATCCAGCTGGTAGGTCAGCCGCTGGCCGCTGCGGCCGGGTAGGCCAACGCTCAGCAGGCCCGGCAGGCCGTCCGCAGGGGTGTGCAGCCGTGCTTCGGGCCGGGCAGCATGCAGCGTCTGCCAAAACTCCTCGGCCAGGGCACGCTTTTTGGCAGTGCGCTGGCGGCGCTCGGCGCAGGTGACCTTGAACGCTGCGGCCAAGCCCGCAATCAGCGCTGCGGGCTCAGTGCCGGGGCGCAGGCCGTACTGTTGACTGCCGCCGTAAATCAGCGGGCGCAGTTTGCGAGGCTCGCGCACATACAAGAAGCCGATGCCCTTCGGCCCGCCGAACTTGTGGGCCGACGCCGACAGAAAATCGATGCCGTCCAGCGGGATGGCCAGGTGTCCCGCAGCCTGCACAGCGTCAACGTGCAGCAGCACATCCGCCTCACGGCAGAGCGCTGCCAGCGCGGGGATGTTCTGTACAACGCCTACCTCGTTGTTGGCGTACTGCAAGCTGACCAGGTTAGGGTGGGCCGCCAGGGCGCGGGTCAAGCTCTCAGGTACAACGCGGCCGAACCCGTCAACCTCCAGCGTTGTCATGCGGCCGCCGTCGTCCCGGATTGACGCGCAGGCGTTCAGAACCGAGTGGTGCTCGATGGGCGTTGTGACCACATGGCCGCCCTGCGGCACCGTGCCACGGATGGCCCAGGTGTTGCTTTCGCTGCCGCCGGAGGTGAAAAATATATGGTCGGGGGTGCAGCCCAGATTTTCCGCCACGGTCAGCCGTGCTTTTTCCACGGTCTGCTTGGTGTGCAGGGCGCTGCGGTAGAGTGCGGCGGGGTTCGCGTACTCTTGGTATGCGGTATACATGGCCTCCAGCGCCAGCGGCTCAATGGGCGCGGTGGCGGCATGGTCCGCATAAATTTCGTGGTTCATAGGTAGTTGCCTCAAATAAATGTAAAGGAATCAAAGTCAAACTGCGTGCCGGGCAGGAAGAGGAACGTGACCTGCCGCGCCCCCGTGACGGGCTCAAACGTGAAGGTTTGCTCGCCCCAATCGGCCTGTGGGCCAAACTCGACCACACGGCGCTCGGTCTCGCCGCCGTCTGCAGCGGCAAACATCAGATGCACCGTGTTGGCGGGCAACGGGCTGCGGCCCGTAATGCGGATGCCACAGCAGCCAGTCTCGCCAAAGTCCATACGGTCAAACAGCAGCGAGACATTGTTGCCGATGCCCAGCACACGCGACCCGTCGCGGGTAAAGGAATCGCCATAGACGGCATCGCACGCGCCTGCAGCCAGGGTATCCCATGCGCGAGAATGACGGGTGAAGATAAAGCCCTTGATGTGGACCTTCACGTTCAGTTCCACGGCAAACCTGCCGATGCCGCGCAGGAGCTTGTCCAGCTTGAAGGTGTCGGGCTGGTAGACGTTCCACTGCTTGGGCTTGTGGTAGACGCGCTCGCCGATCATTGTACTGCCCTCGGCGTAGGGCTCGCCGTCCCAGAAGCGGAAGGTCGTCGGTTCTCCGTCCAGCGCAAAGATTGGCAGCTCCACCGTATCTGCACCATCGGGGCCAAAGTCGATATCATCGAACAGCACCCAGCTGCGGCCCGTGCGGGAGGTGGAAACGCCGCGCTCGTTGCCGTTGCCGATGTCGCCGAAGGACGCATCAAAACGGCTGGCCGAGATAAATTCATAAGGGTTCTTGTGCAGCTGACCGACGCCAGAGATGGACAACTCCAATTGGGAGATCAGCTGCGGCGCATCGTGGCCGTTGCGCGCCAGGGCGCGAACCCGCAGTGTGCCATCGCCCAGGGCGGTCACCGTCAGCACGTCACCGTCTGGCTGCATGGCCGCGTTCACGGCGGGCACACCCTTGTCGTCGGTCAACTGCCACTCGATGTCGGTGAAGGTTGCTGCTGCAGGCCGGCGTGCGGCGGTAATGTGCGTTACGGGGTGCTCCTTGTCCAGCGCTGTGCGCTCGGCGGTCAGGGTCAGCTTGCGCACAGGAATTTCCTGCGTGCTGCCGCCAAAGGTCAGCGGCGGCAGACGGCGGCGGACGGGGCCCTCAAACGGGGCTGCGTTCAGCGTCAGCACTGCAGGGCGCAGGCCGGGGGCCGTGACATCCACGGTAATTGTGCCGGTGCGGCCATTGCCCGCCACAACGGCCAGCAGCATGCCACTGAAAAGGCGGCGGCTGTCGGTCTGGTACTCGTCGGGGTCGGCGCTGTCGCCGTTGTCAAGGCCCACCAACACACCCGCGCCATTTACGCGGACCGTCACGCGGTCGTTCGCGTTGCGCACAGGGTTGCCGTTCTTGTCGCGGGTTGTGATTGTGATAAACGCAAGCTCACGGCCATCGCCGGAAATCGTCTTGCGGTCAGCCTGCAGGCAGACCATAGCGCCGTCATCGAAGGAATCCTGCTCGTCGGTTGCCACGACCTTGCCGTTTTCATCGTAGGCTACGACCTTGACGCTGCCGGGGTGGTAGGCTGTCTGCCAGCTGGCGGTACGGCCCTTGGCGGAGTCCAGCACCTTGCGGCCAAGACTCTCGCCGTTCACAAACAGTTCTACGCTGTGGGCGTTGGTGCAAGCGCAGAGGTCAATCAGCTGCCCTTCGTTGAAGTCCCAGTAGGGGAACAGGTGTACCATTGGGTGTGTTTTGGGGTCGAGCCACGCGGCCTGCACAACGTAGTAGGCGTCCTTCGGGAAGCCTGCCGTGTCAATCGTGCCGAAATAGCTGCTGCGTGTGTGGTAAGGTGTCGGCTCGCCGATGTAATCCCACCCGGTCCAAAGGTACTGCCCCAGCGTGAATGGCCAGCGCTGCTCGCTCTGCAGGCAGATGTCCCAGCTCTCCGCGCCCCAACTTGTGCGGCTGTTGCCCAGGCTTGAGCACTGCAGGTCGTCATCAGACAGCAGGCTTTGCGAAAGCGGGAAGTGGTAGATGCCGCGGCTCTGCACGATGGACGATGTTTCACTGCCGTAGATGACCCAGTCGGGGTGCTTCTCGTGGTGGCTGGCGTAGAGGCGCTCGCCGTAATTATAGCCCGCGACCTTGATGATATCGGCACAGTGCTGTGTATTTTCCCACGGCATGTAGTTGGAACCGAGCGTTGGGATGCCGTTGCGCGCAGGGTCGTGCGCGGCGACCTCGGCCAGCAGCATCCGCATTGTGTCCGCGCCCTCGGAACCCGCGTGGGTGTCGTAGATCTCGTTGCCGATGCACCAGAACAGCAGGCTTGGGTGGTTGCGGTCGCGGCGGACCCAGGCAGCAACATCCTTTTCCTGCCACTCGTCAAAGAAGCGGCCGTAGTCGTAAGGGTTCTTGCCGCTGCGCCAGCAGTCGAAGCTCTCGACATCCATCAAAATGCCCATCTCGTCGGCCAGATCCATAAACTGCGGCGCGGGCGGTGTGTGACCTGTGCGGATGCTGTTAACCCCCATGGACTTGAGGATTTCAAGCTGACGCTTGGCGGCGCTGTACTCAAACGCCGAACCGAGACAGCCGAAATCGTGGTGGATGCAGACGCCCTTGATCAAAACGCGCTTGTGATTCACCAGCAGCCCGCAGTCGGGTGTGGCTTCGATGGTGCGGCAGCCAAAGCGGGTGGTTAGTGTGTCGGTAACGCCATCGGCGCCGGTTAGCTCTGCCGTGATGTGGTAGAAGTTCGGCGCGTCCAAGTCCCACAAAGCGGGGTCTTGCAGCGTGAAGGTGTGCGAGGCTTTGTAAATCGCGGTTTCCTTGCCCGTGCGCCAGCCATCGGGGGAGGGGAGAGCAGCCCATGCATCGGCAGGGATGGCGGCAGTGCCAAGAAGGCTGCCGTTATCATCGGTCAGATGTAGCGTCAGCGTGCGGCCCGCGCTGGCGGCGGTGACGGAACCCGCCTCGGCAGTGACGGCCACGGTCCAAGCGCCGTTGTCGCCCTCTTTGGCAGCTACATACAGTCCATCGGGCATCAAGTGGAGGTCGGGAGCCTCCCACAGTTCCACATTGCGGTACAGGCCCGCACCGGAGTACCAGCGGGAGTTGGGGTGGCGCAGATTGCAGCGGACAAGAACCTCGTTCTGGCCCTCATGCAGCGCGTCGGTGATGTCGAACCAGAACGACGTGTAGCCGTACTTCCATTGGCCGACTTCGGTGCCGTTGACGAAAACGGTCGTATCCATGTAGGCCCCGCCGAACCAAAGCATGCGGCGGGTGCCGGGTACATCGGTGACAAAGAAATATTTGCGGTAGAACAGCGTGCCATCGCGGTACAGATCGTCCGCGTGGCGAATCTGCCAATCGTGGGGCAGGTCGACGGGGGTGAACTGCGCGTTCCAAGGCAACAGCTCGGTATCCGGCGCGCAGGCGGCAAACAGCCAGTCGACGCTGAAATCGGTGCGTTTCATAAGGAACAGCTCCTTTTCATAAGGGTAAGGGGATGTGACGGGAAGTGCCGTGCAGGTCCGACATGGCCGTGTCGGGCACACACGGTGCGCCCCGTCACCGGGGCGCGGTACTTGCATACCATAAACAGCAAACCGGGGGCAGCCCCATGTTGTTACGTGAGGCTGCCCCCGGCAGTTGCATCACTGTCGCAGGGACAGTCAGTTTCCAAACAAATTACTTGCTTGCGTTGTAGGTGTCGTTGTACATATCAACGATGTTCTGCATGTTCTGGGCTTCGACCTCAGCAACGTAGGTATCCCAATCGTTGTTGATGTCGGCCTGATTCATGGCAAACTTGCAGGTCCAAGCGTTGACGGTATCGGTCATGGGGGTGCCCCACAGGTTCAGCATCTCCAGCTGATCCTCGTCGAAGGTAACGGTGGGATCCAGCGGGCGCAGCTTGCGGTACTGGCCCTGACGGTCGTAGAAGTCACGCAGATCATCGGTGAAGTTGCTGGTCAGCAGCTCGGTGTTGCCGCCATACATGAAGTTGCCGCAGGCGTAGCCCAGCTCTTCACGCAGGTCGACCTGATCGTCGGAGGTCTGTCCGATGGACAGGCCTTTGCAGTAGTAACCGGGGGTCAGGCTGTAGGTGCCGTCGGTGACGGTGTAGGTCTCGCCCTCTTTGCCCCACTTGGTCAGGGTCAGGCCCTCGTCAGAGTACCACAGCCAGTCAACAAAGCGCATCATCTTGATGAACTCGTCCTCGCCCAGCTCTTTCAGAGCGTTGGAAGAGATCATGATACCGCACTCAAGGCGCTGGTTCTCGGCCTGATAGTCGGATGTGCCGATGGGAGTGAGGATGCGGTACAGCTCGTAGTTGCCCTCGCCCAGCTGCTCCTTGACCTTGGCGTCCTGGACAGCGTACTGGGCACGGTTGGTGGACATGATGACGGTCTCGCCGCGGTAGAACTTGTTCAGCGCGGTGTCGTCATCCTGGGTCCAGGTCTCGGGGTCAAGGACCTTGTTCTGGACGAGCTTCTGCAGGACAGTGTAGGCCTGCTTGTATTTGTCGGAGACAGAGCCGTCAACGAAGGAATCGCTGTCGGGGTCATAGACCAGACCGTAGTTGGTGGTGATGGCCCAGCCGGTGTTGATATCGTAGGAGGCACCCAGCAGCTTCAGCAGGTTGCCGCCCTGACCGTAACCGGAGGTCTGGCCGCACCACATATCGGACCAGATGTAGTCATTCTCGCCGCACATGCCCTGCTCGACCATGTACTTCTTGACGCCGATCAACACGTCGGCGAACTTATCCCAGGTCCAATCCTTTTCCAGCTCGGCGACATCGTAGCCGGCAGCGTCAAAGATGTCCTTGCGGACGAGGAAGGTGTAATCTTGCAGAGCGGTCTCCTTCAGGCCGGGCAGGCGGTAGTACTTGCCGTCGGCCTGCGTGATGGTGGCCAAGTCGTCCTGCATGTTGTACTCCTCGACGAAGTTGGAGTAGTTGGGCATATACTGGACATAGTCGGAGACGGGGACAACGCCGCCGCCGGTGACATACGCAGTTTCAGTGTAGATCTTGGGGATGATGTAGGGGGAAGTGCCGGAAGAAACGGCCAAGGAAACCTTATCGGTGTAGTTGGAGTTGTCAACGACGGTCAGTTCCAGATGGACGTTGGTGGCATCCTCGATGGCCTTAAAGACGCCCTCGTTGATCCACTTGTCGTTCATGGGATAGGCGGGGTTGTCGTTGAAGAACATCGTGTAGGTGACAGGCTCATCAGAGTGGAAGTGCTCGCCGTACTCATAGCCGAGGTTGGATTCGTCCGCAGCAGCGGTGTCGGTGGTAGCAGTGCTGTCACCGGTGTTGGTGGTGCTTGCAGCCGTGGAGCTGCCGGAGCCGCCGCAGGCAGCCAGAGACAGCACCATGCCGGCAGCCAGCACGAGGGATGTGAGCTTTTTCATGTTTCGTAACCTCCATTACGTTTTTTCCTGCTTCCCGGAAGGCTCTGGGAAAACAGGCGTTTTCTTTCATCCGGCACCGGAGTCGGCGTCGGTTTTAAGACAGTGGAAAAACGGGACGCAGAGCACTAACGCGAAAACGTTAGCCCTTAACGCCGCCCAGCATCATGCCCTGCACGAAATACTTCTGGATGAAGGGGTAGATGCAAATGATGGGAGCGGACGTCAGCACCATGGCGCAGGACTTGATGTTGGAAGCGATCTGCATGGCATCGCCTGCATCGGCACTTGTGCCGGAAGCGCTGCTGATGAGCTGGCGCAGATAGTAGGCAACGGGCCATTTCGTGGTCGTATCCAAGTAGAGGAAAGCATCAAACCAGTCGTTCCAGTACTGGACAACGTAGAACAGTGTCATGGTGGCAATGATGGGCTTGGACAGGGGGATGGCGATGCGCCAGAACACGCCCCACAAGTCCAGGCCGTCGATCTCGCCGGCTTCTTCCAGCTCACGGGGGAGAGTGAGGAAGAAGGAACGCATCAGGATGACGTAGTAGGTGGAGATCATGCCAGGCAGGATGAAGGATGCCACGGTATCGCGCAGACCCAAAGAAACCATCAAAATGTAGTTGGGGATCATGCCGCCGCTAAAGTACATCGTGAAGATGATGAACTTGTTGATGGCCTTGCCGCCGTACAGCTCCGCCTTGGAAAGGGGATAGGCCAGCAGGGCGCTGAACAGCAGAGCGCAGACCGTGCCAATGATGGAGTACACAATGGTGTTGCCGTAATAGGGGATGAACTTGCCATCGGTGATGACGTATTTATATGTGGAGATGTTGAAGTCCTTCGGGATCAGGCCGACTTGGCCTGCAACGATCGCCTGCGTAGAGGAGAAGGACTGGGCGACCAAGTACAGGAACGGGTAGAGCATCGCAACGCTGATCAGCGTCAGGATGATGGCGTTAAAGACCTTGAACACGCGGTAACTGGCGGATTCCTTGATCTTCATGGGGCCCATAGTAGTTGCTTTTGCCATTATTTTATCCTCCTAATTACCACAAACCGCTGCCGGTCAGCCAAGAGGAGACCTTGTTGGCAACCGTGAGCAGGACCAGGTTGATGACACCTTGGAACAGGCCGACGGCCGTTGCGTAGCTGTAGTTGCCGGAGCCAAGGCCCATGCGGTAGACGTAGGTGGCGATGATGTCGGCCGTCTCATAGGTCGTGGGGGTGTACAGCAGGAAGACCTTCTCGAAAGCGGCGGAACCGCACAGGCTGCCGATGTTCAGAACCAACAGGGTGGAGATGGTGGGCAGGATGGCGGGGATGGTAACGTGCAGGCACTGCTGGAAGCGGTTTGCGCCGTCCAGCTCAGCAGCCTCGTACAGTTCGGTGTTGATGCCGGACATGGCAGCCAAGTAAAGGATGGTGCCCCAGCCGAGGCCCTGCCATACGCCCGTGGTAACAAAGATCGTCGTGAACCACTCGGGCAGGGAGATGAAGGTGACGGCCTCGCCGCCCAGCTTGGTGATGAGGTTGTTGATGGGACCGCTGGTGGACAGAATCTCGCGGACCATGCCCGCAACGATGACCATCGAGATGAAGTGGGGCAGGTAGGAGATCGTCTGCACAATCTTCTTGAAGTGAACGTTCTTGACCTCGTTCAGCAACAGGGCGAAGATCAGCGTCAGCGGGAAGCTGATGATCAGATACTTGAAGTTCAACAGCAGTGTGTTCTTGAACGCACGCCAGAAGTTCTGATCCTTCATGAACTGGTTGAAGTACTTCAGGCCGCTCCATTCATCGCCGAAGATGCTGCTGCCGGCGCGGTAGCGGCGGAACGCAATGATGTTGCCGAACATCGGGATGTAGCGGAACACGATGTAGTACACAATGGGAATGAACATCATTGCGTACCATTGCCAGTACTTTTTAATGTGCTTCATCACGGCACCCTGTTTCTTGACAGTGGCCACAGAAGCGTCTTTTTGTGCGGTCTTGGGCATGGTTCTGTCTCTCCTTCCTAAATATCAATCACAGGTCAAGGGCCTGCGTTGCGGACTGGGTGACAGTCAGCTTTGCGGGGGCCTGACCCATCAGCGCTACGCTGCGGGCATCAGGCTGGGAAGCACCGACGTAAACGCTGTAGCTGCCTGCCTCAACGATCGGCGTGCCTTCCTCATTGCAGAGGGCGAAGGCGGCCAGCGGCAGGTGAATTTTGACCTGCTTCGTCTCACCGGGCTGCAACTCGACCTTGGCAAGGCCTTTCAGCTGGGCGTTCGGGGTGTTCTCGCGCTCGGCCTTGACGTAAACCTCCACGCTCTCACGGCCCGCAACGGAACCCTCGTTCGTGACGTCCACCGTCACATCGAGGCCGTCGGAGCCCGCCTCATTCGCGCTGACAGCAGCGTTCTTGAAGCCGAACTTCGTGTAGGACAGGCCGTAGCCGAAGGGGTAAAGGGCTTCCTTCTCCATGTAGCGGTAGGTGCGGCCCTTCATGGCGTAGTCGGTAAACTCCGGCAGGTCGCGGTCGCTGTGGTAGAAGGTAACAGGCAGTTTGCCCTGCGGGTTCGTCTCACCGAACAGAGCGCGGGCCACAGCCTCGCCGCCACGGGCACCGGGATACCAGGCTTCGAGAATGGCGTTTGCGTGCTCATCTGCATAGTTGACAGCCAATGCACTGCCGCCCAGCAGAACCAGAACAACAGGCTTGCCGCTCTCAACACAGGCTTTCAGGACTTCCTCCTGATGGCCGGGGAGCTTCAGGTTCGGCTTGTCGCCGCTGGCGAACTGGTTGCCCTGGTCGCCCTCCTCACCCTCAAGGCCGGCATCCAGACCGAGGACTGCGATAACGACATCGCTCTCCTCGCAGACGCCCTTGACCTCGCTCATCAGCTCGTTGGACTCGGCCAAGCCTTGGATGTTGTCGGCGTAGAGGTGGCAGCCCTGCGAGTAGCGGACTTTCACATCGTCGCCGAGGTAATCTTCAATGCCCTCCAGCACGGTGGTGTAGCGGGAGGCAGTGCCCTCATAGTTGCCCAGCAGCGCCTTGCGACTGTCGGCATTGGGGCCGATGACGCCGACGGTGTGCAGCTTGGACTTGTCCAGCGGCAGCGTGCCGTCGTTCTTCAGCAGCGTCATGATGCTGTCGGCAACTTTCAGGTTCAGGGCCTTCATCTCGGCGCTGTCGACAACGTCGTAGCCAACCTTATTATAAGGAACCTGATCCTCGGCGTCAAACATACCCAGACGCATACGGGTCACATACAGGCGGGTCAGGCTCTCGTCGATCTTCTCTTCGGAAAGCTTGCCCTCGGCGACGGCCTGCTCAAGGTAAACGTAAAGGTCGCCGCAGTTCAGGTCGCAGCCGTTGTTGACGGCCAGTGCGACGGACTCTACAGGGCCGTCCGTGACCATGTGGCCGGTATGGAAGTCCTTGATGGCCCAGCAGTCGGAGGTAACGTGGCCGTCAAAATGCCACTTGTCACGCAGGATATCCTTTAGCAGGGTCTTGCTGCCGCAGCAGGGCTCGCCATTCGTGCGGTTGTACGCACCCATGACGGCCTCGACACCGGCTTCCTTGACCAGTGCGCGGAATGCGGGCAGGTAGGTCTCCCACAGGTCCTGCTTGGAGACGATGGCGTTAAAGTGGTGGCGGTCGCTTTCGGGGCCAGAGTGTACGGCGAAATGCTTGGCGCAGGCGGCGGCCTGCAGGTAATCGGGATCGTCGCCCTGCATACCCTCAACAAAGCGGACGCCGAGGCGGCTCGTCAGGAACGGATCCTCGCCGTAAGTTTCGTGGCCACGGCCCCAGCGGGGATCGCGGAAGATGTTGATGTTGGGGGCCCAGACGGTCAGGCCCTTGAAAATGTCGCGGTCGCCGTGGGCGCGGCACATATTGTACTTGCCGCGAGCCTCAACGCCGACGGCGTTGCCGACCTGCTCCATCATGTCCTCGTCAAAGGCGGCGGCCATGCCGATGGCCTGGGGGAAGACGGTGGCAGTGCCCGCGCGGCCGATACCGTGGATGCCCTCGCTCCACCAGTTGTAAGCGGGGATGCCCAGACGCTCGATCGCGGGAGCCCAGCTCAGCATCTGGCTGACCTTCTCGTGCAGAGTCATCTGCGCAACGAGGTCGGCCGCACGCTTGCGGTACTCAGCCTCTTTAGCGGGATTCTTGGTTCTCTTCATAGTGCTTCCTCCTGTTCTTCCGTGTCCTTTACAGAACGCCGAAACCTAAAATGGTGAATACTTTGTCCGTGCCCGGCTCCTGCATCTTGATTTCGATGTGGTGCCGCTGCGCGGTTTCTTCCTTTAAGATAATGGCCGCATGGCAGTGGGTCCAACCGGCCTGCCGCGGATCGTAGGCCGCGACCTCTTTGCCGTCTACCGTGACGACTGCCGCGCCGAACTCCTTGCTGCCCGAATCTTTAAAAACGAGCTGGATGCTGCGGCAGGTGATGTCCATCGTGAACGGCTTGTCGCCCGCGCCCTTCTTCCAGTTGTGGGGGAACTCGGGGGTGTTGACGTCCTCGAAGTCGAAGGGCACGCTCTGTAAGTCGGTGTCCGTCTCGGTGAAGCAGCCGGGGTCGATGACCGCGTCAAAGGGGTTCACACTGCGGTCCAGCAGCTTCGTCTCGGCAAAGTCGAAACCGTAGTAGGGGGCGAGCTCTTTCGGGGCAGGCCCTTCCTGCTGCTTGTCCAGCCGGTCCAGCATATACATGAGGCAGTCCCGCATGATGCGGTGCCCGCTGTTGGAGGGATGGAACACATCGTAGAAGTACTGGCGGCGGGTGATGACGCTGCGCTCACCGACACCAACGCGGAACTGCGGGCTGACGGCGTCCAGCACATTGACCATCGGCAGCTCATGCCGCCAACCGATGGGAGCCAAGCGATCCTTCAGGTTCCAGTCGTTGGCAAAAACGCTGAACAACATCACAACGGCGGGCTCATTGGGGGCTGACCAGATCTTTTGGATCAGGCTCTCGTGCATCAGGCCCTTCGTCTCGTCAGCCTCGTCGTTGACGGCGAACTCGACGATGATCAGATCGGGCTGCACCGCACCGTCGCGGGTGATGTCGCGGTCATAGCGGATGATGCCGAGCTGGCAGGGCGTGCCGCCAACGCCCGCTTTGATGTAGCGGACATGTGCGCCGTGGTCGGGTGTGTACCTTTCGCAGATGGCCTCATAGGTCTTGCGCGCGTAGCACATTTCCTGCGAGGGAACCGCACCCGCGCCCTGTGTGATGGAGCCGCCCAGGAAGGCGATCGTCGTGGGCTTGCCATCGCGGAGCTGCTGCAACACACGCTTGATACGGATGTTGTTGCCGGTGCTCAGGCAGCTGCGGGCGATCATCTCGCTGTAGGCGGGCGTATCGAAAGCCACGGGCGGGTCGGGGTCAACCTCGGGGACTGTGTAGCCGTCGTTCAAGTAGAGCTTGACGGTGGCCGTGGCGATGTCCTTCGGTTTGACGAGCTCGAACAGAAACTCCTGCGGCGTCTCGTCGCTGTCGGACCACTGCTGCTCATCCATGACCATGATGTGCTCGGTGCCATCGGTGGTAATCTTCATGCTGTTGCGGCTGCCGCCGCTGCCCAGTTCCCCGGAGAAGCCGAGGGTGAAGGTCACGACCTTGTCGGGCAGGTCGCCGACGATGCTGACGCCGACGCTGTGCACGAGCTTGCGGAAGCCCTTGGCCGTGCGGAGCATTTCCAGAATGTTCTCATCGTCAATGCCGCCGACCATCTTGGCGAAAGTTACAAGGCGGTCACCATTGATATAAACGGGGTGGCGGCCTACGCCGTCATTGCTCGGCAGGCCGCCGACCGGCTTGTCCAGCAGCACATAAAATCCCGGGCGTTTGGCCGTTGGGTCCTTGGGTGCGATCTTGTCCAACACCGTTTGCTTCACTCTTTTCTGAATTGTCTGTGTCTTATGTTTGGTGAGCTCATCACAGGCCAAACATATCATTTGCCGTTATTATACCGCATTCCGAAAATGCATGCTTCTCATTTTTTGCTATGTATCTTATCAATATCTGCTGTTTTTACAGGCTTGTTGATTGTTTTTTGTGCAATGTGCTAGAAAGAAAAACACAGTTTTTGTGCGATTCGAGAAACGAATTGTAACTTTCGTGTCATCATTATGGATAAATGGTGCATAATGTGCCGCGAATTTTTCCTACCTACTGCGCTTGTTCGGCATCGCCAAAATTTGCACAGCCTGAAAAATAGCACAAAATAAGCATTGCAAAAGCCGAAAGTCCCGAAAACGACGGGGTTTTTCTTGCAATAAGTGGAATGCAGGGGTGCTGTATTTATGTTGCCCTGTTGAAAATCGAGCCCGGTACCCCCTTGATTTTGCCGCTGCAACCTGCTATATTGAGCCAAAACCGAACAACGAAAGGGGCCGATTTATGGCAGCAGTTACCCTGCCCACACACTATCGCAACGTTTTTGCGGAGCTGGGCTATGCGCAGGCGGAGATCGACGCACGCATTGAAAATACGTTTCATACCATTTTTTATGGGGACGAGGCCCACCGCTTCTACCACCCCACCGGGCCGGGTCTTGCCTACATCGAGGACACGGGCAACCACGACGTCCGTACCGAGGGCATGAGCTACGGCATGATGCTCTGCGTACAGACTGATCACAAGGCCGAATTTGACGCACTATGGAGTTGGGTCATGCACTATATGTACATGCAGGACGGCCCCAACGCCGAGGTTTGCGTGCGCCGTTTCTGGAACACGCCCCTGCGGGATGGCCCACGCCGCTATTACGACAACTGCCTGTACTTCTTTGCCCTGCTGGCCCTCAGCGGCCGATACCGCATTTGGCCGCTGTAAGGCGTTCTGATATAGTAAAAAAGGAGAATCCTATGATGATGCAATTTGTCTGCACGGCCCGGTCGGCGGACGATGAGGACTACCGCCCGCTGGCTGAAACGCCGCTGACGCTGGACTTTGCCTATGACCACGGCGTTTCGACTTTGGCCGATCCGGCGGTCTGGCAGGTGACGCTGACCAACAACGCCGCCGCCCCATGGCGCGGCGTTGTTAAGCTGGAACTCTGCGTTGCTTACGATGCACCGCGTTTTTTCTTGCCCGGATTCCTCTACGGCCGCAATCGCGGCGAGGCCCCGATCCGCGTTGACAACCGCTACCCAAGGCTGCGGGCAGGTACACCGGAGTTTCCTGCATCGCCTTGGTGGATGGTCCGCGCTGATCGCCTCAGCCACCCCGCAGCCTTCCTGCTGGACGGCGGACGGTGGTATGGGCTCTCGGCTGCGCCATATTTCGTGCGCCAAAACGGCGTGCTGCAACCCTGGCAGCCCGGCAGGGCGGGAACGTTCGCACAGTTTGCAGGCTTTACCTGCTCACTGAACACGGGCAGTGTCGGCTACACGCTGGGGTACGAAAACGCGCCCTGGCTGTTTGTGCAGTCCCACAACATCAAGCCCCGCGCCCCGATGGGTGAAAACTGCTTGACGCTGGCGGCGGGGGAGAGCGTTGCCTTCCCGCTGTACCTCTATGATTTTGTCGCAGTGGATGGCGAGCGCACGCTGTACGCGGCGCTGGAGGCCGTCTATGGGCTGTGGCACACGCCGCCGCGCCCCGGCACGACCCCATCCCACGCGGCAGAGCTGCTGGCAGGGGCCGTTACCCGCGACGCTTGGCTGCCCGACGATAAAAACTATGTCGGCATCACCAAAGAGCGCTCGGACGGCAGCTATGAGCAGAACAAGATTTTCTCCATCAGCTGGACCAACGGCCTGTCCGCCGCCGTGCCCTGCCTGCAGGCGGCGCACCGCCTGGGGGATAAGACGATCCGCGCTGCGGCCCTTGCCTGCATCGACAATATTGTGCAGAACTCTTTGGACCCGCGCTGCGGCCTGCCCAACGAGACCTGGGACGCCGAAAACGGCTGGAGCTGTCGGGGCTGGTGGTTCGACGGCATGTACACGGGCGGGCATTCCGGCTATCTGGTCGGACAGACGCTTTATTATATCCTAAAAGCCTATCGGCTCGAAGCCGCCCGCGGCATCGACCACCCCGACTGGCTCGCCTTTGTGCAGGGCGTGGTGCCACGGCTGGCGGCGGCACGCAACGGCGACGGCGAGTACCCGTTTACCCTGTCGGAGCAAACGGGCGCAGGGTTGGAATACGATTCCCTGGGCAGCGCCTGGTGCTTGGCCGCTGAGGCTGCGCTGATGCAGCTGACGGGCGACACCGCCGACCTGCCCGCCATGGAGCGCAGCGAGGTACACTACTACGACGCCTTTATCCGTCGTGCTGAGTGTTACGGCGGCCCGCCGGATACCAGCAAAGCCGTGGACAGCGAGGGTGTGCTGGCCTACATCCGCGTCGCGCGGCTGCTGCACGAGTTGACGGGCAAGGCCGTCTACCTCGACCACCTGCGGGACGCACTGTGCTATGAGTACAGCTTTAAATTCTGCTACAATGTGCCCGTACAGGTCCCGCCGCTGTCCCGTCTCGGCTGGTCGAGCTGCGGCGGCAGCATCACTTCGGTGGCCAACCCGCACATTCACCCCATGTCCTGCACAGTTGCCGACGAGATGTTCTACTATCTGCGCTGCCGCCCCGATGCCTATATTGAATCCCGTTTAAAGGATACGGTGGGCTGGTCGCTGCAGACCTTCAACACCTTTGACCGCGAGTACGACTACGGCCGCGCGGGCTGGATGTCCGAGCGGTTCTGCCACTGCGAGGGCCTGCTGGTGCAGACCTACCCCGACGGCAGTCTTGCCAGCACATGGTTTGCGCTGATGCCCTGGGCTTGCGGCAGCGTGCTGGAAGGCGTGTGCGGCACGTGGTGGAACTATAAAGGCAATACCGCATAATTCTAAGTGCCGATACGGCGAGCGAGGTGCGGCA
>OLOX01000905.1_pt1 | contig 30075 bp, 23 predicted proteins | sample 1672091 | NCBI WGS metagenome assembly OLOX01 (sample SAMEA3136644, study PRJEB25190) | human gut metagenome | reverse complement strand
GGTTTTATTTACTGCCAGGGCCGCTTAGGGCCTGGAAAATTTAACGAACTATTGTCAAGATAAACGAGCTTCGACATTCCGCTCACATCGCAAGCCGTCAGTTTGTTCTTGTAGGCCTGTACCAGCTGCAAGTTGGCACATTCCTTCAGGTTGAGTGCTCCGATTTCGTTCACATTAGCGTAAAGCTGTTTGAGCGAGATGCATCCCGAAAGGTTTGCTGTCTTGATGAGGTTATAAGAACAATCTACGTATTCGAGTTTGTCCAACCCACTTAAATCGAGGGAGGTGATGGCATTGAAGTCGCATTCCAGATTGATTAGGTTTTTGCAGTATTCGATTCCTTTCAACGACGTGATCGGCACTGCTTCTTCGTCCTCCTCGTCAAATCCGAGATAGAGTTCCGTCACACGCAATGCTTCTTCAGGAGAAATTGCACCATCATAGTCTTGGTCATAGTAAGAGAGCATAAAATTCTTGAAAGTGCTGTCGTCGAAGACTACCATGCCCTCGGGAGTCTCGCTGGGCGAAGCCTGTGAAACGGGGATATCCTGTCTTGCGGCGATATCGCCCGATTCGGAGATGACATAGACCGTCAGCGTACCCGTACGCGTCTCATTGCCGGAATAAGCTTTTGCTGTTGCGGAAAATCCCGTCTCCGTGCGTTCGATTTCCAGCCACGAGATATTATCCGTATACTCCCAATAGGGACCGTTCGTTGTGACGGTTACCTCCACTGTTTGTTTTGTACTCTGGAATTCCAGTTTGTCAGGTGTTACGCTCAAAGAGTAAATCTCTTTTCCTTCGTCTCCGGTTGGTCCCGTCTTCTCTCCTTCGTCGTCGTTACAACCCGGAGCCAACAGCAGAGTAAATCCGGCGCAAACAAATGTAAGTAAATGAAAAAAAAGTTTCTTCATGTTCGTGTATAATAATATTTTTATTTGTTTTTTGTCTTCGGAATTCCTGCAAACTTGCAGGAATTCCGAAAGCAAATAAGATAAATTCAGAATTTATAATTGTTAATTGTAGGTTTTTACGCAACGAACGGGATTGCCGTAGCCCCAAGAGTCGTCCGTCGACTCGTTATCCAACAGAGGCCACGAAACAAAGAAAACCCAAGCACGTTGATTGACAGATAATTCACTGCTCCAGATATTGACCAGACCATCCTCTTCGGCCACATAGCGCAATGCGCCTTTATCCGAAGGATGTGCACTTCGGTGCCCTTGGAACGGAAACCAGGTTTCTTCTCCTGCATCGGTTGTATATCTCACTCCCTCATTGGGGAATCGATCCGCACGATTCTGAACCTTGCTGAACACACCCTTGCGAGGAGTCTGGTAGCCGGGAGGACAGGGATCGTAATTGCTTTTCGAGAAAGGACGCCATAATGACTTGTCCGTTACGTATTTCCAGTCTTCTTCGGTGTTTGCCGGATCCAGCCAGTTCGCCTGGCTGTTAACCTGATCGCCGTATATGAAAAGCATCGGCTGGCAAATCGCATGCTTAACGGAGCCGATCTCTGTTGTGCATTCCGCTGCTACCCATTTTGCCTGACTGTAGGTAGGGTTGCATACGGTCAGTTCACTGCTGTTTTCGAAAGCGACCGTCTCGTTTGCTTTGCCGCCGATAAATGGGTCTTTACGGCCCCACTGGTAGAGAAGACCATAGGATTCCTGACCTTTGGTGTCCGTTGCACCTAAGTTGCGGTCCATAACGTAGAATCCGTCGGTTTTTCCGCCGCTCTGGTAGATGGGGTTGTTCTCGTAGTCGAACGTCTCCGGCAGATCCGTCATCCAGATGTGCCAGGACCATACGATTTCTCCCTTATCGTCGAATGCTGCGATCAGGGCGTTGCCTCTGTTTGCAGTTGCTGTGAATGAGATCATACCGTCGGCGTAGGAGATGTCTGAAATGAGTTCGTTGTTTTCGGAAGCACCCACGCGCGACACCCAAAGCCAATCGGCTTTCGCGATATTCTGAATCGGAGTGTTGTCTATTCTGCGTGTCCGAAAAGAGTAGGTTCCCGCTGTGTGCACCATGTAGCAGTTTGCTACGCCGTAAGCGCTCAAATCGTTCTCTCCACCCTGTCCTCCGGGCCATTCGATTTCACCCAAAGAGGCGATTTCGTTGCGATTGACCGTCGTTCCTGGCAGTTCAAAGGTGGATACAAGGCCGATATTGTCTGTTAGTATAAGGTCGAAGCCTTCGCTGTAGTCGCCTGCAGGCAGTACGAAACTGAAGTCGTGTCCCGACTCGATGGAAACGCCCGATTTTCCGCAATTGACGGTGATCGATTTCGAGGCGTCGGCATTGAGAGAGAGTGCGAAATCCGATGCCGTCATGTTGATCATGCCGTCGCCGGCCAGACGTCGGTTGTTCTTGCCTTGCAATTCAATCGTGCGCACTGCATGTGGACCCGAAACGGTCAGCTTGACAACACCTGCGACATAGCGGAAGTTTAGGTCTGTGGACGTGGAAGTTGCTGCGGCCGGGTTGAGGGTTGTCAGGGATGCGCCGTATTCCTGTTTTGCCGGAATGTTCACGCGCATCTGCGTTCCGCTTATGCCGTCGATCGAAGCATTGGATGTCGATGCATAGTATGAATCGGCTTGGAGGCAGGGGCCGAATTCTCCGTCGGCCGTTCCTTCGCCACGGTACAATATAATGGGTTCTCCATTAACGTATATGGAGGAGCCGGAGTTCCAGATGAAGTCGGAACCGTCAGCCGCTTTCTCGACTTTGGCTTTCAGATAAACTACCTGCTCCGTTCCCGGTTCATAGGTAACATCTGTCGAAACGGTTTCTCCCGAAGGTATGTCGATTGCAGGGAGTTTCTCATTGAGCATCACGCCATTTTTCGTATCGTATATTGTTACCGCGAATCCTCCGTAGGAAGCTGCGGGCAATAATACATCTACAGGGGTTCCAGCTTCTTTCAATTCAATACCCTGACTACCCAAATCGACGGTCAGCGTTGAAGATGCTTCACTGGTCCATTCGATCATAGGGGTATCCTCATAAGCCAGATCAACGGAAAACTTTCCAGTGAGATTGCTGCCTGAAGTTGCGGTCAGTACTATTTTTGTGATTTTTGTACCGTTGTCACCCGAAATATTTAGGCGGAGAGATCCCAGCAGATTTTTGAATGAAAGGGCGGGGGTGACGCTTGATGCAACCATGGGGCGGGCCATATCCGCCGAAACATTCTGTGTCGAGGTAAATTCCGACGAGAGTATGTTTTCCGTCACTGTGCCGGTACCTGTGTCGTAAGCGGCGTAGTAGTGTTCGGCCCTGGGTACCTTGATGGTGGCTGCTGCACTGCCGACTCCTTCTTCAACGGTATATTTCATTCCGTTGATCAGAACCTCATCTCCGGATTCCCAAAGCCTCTCGTTTTCCAATGTTGCGATCAGAGATACCGTTTCGTCCTCCTCGGGAGTTGGAGCAGGATCCGAATCGGAGCAGGAAGTGCAGCACATCAGGAGTGCCGCCAAACTCCATAAATAAGTGAAATTAAATTTCATACTTAACATTTTTAAGTTAGAAAAAGTAATAAGTGTTAGAGATTTCATTACAAATATAGACTTTTTTGAAAAAAATATTAATTTTTTCAAAAAAAATCTTAAAATTGCAGGAAATAAAAACGATTCGGCGCAAATCGCAATCCGAACCGGAATAACAATTAATCGTTTAATTCTAAAAGCAACAATGTATGATGAAGATTACTGACCTGTCGAAATGCAAGAATTTCTACTGCCCGCCCGAGGTGCAGTTCATTGAATTGCGAATCGAACGCGGATTTGCCGAAAGCAGTTATTCCGCCACAGAAACCTGGCCAGGTGAAAATTTGGAAACCGATGACTACGGAGAATTTTAATTAAATGCACTAATATGAAAAAATATCGTTTTATTATATGTGGCCTTGTAGTTTGGGGGTTGTGCTCTCTGTCAAGTTCTTGTACGAAAGATTCTTCGACGGAACCCCCCTTCTCAGGGAAAACCGTGACACTCACCGTAACAGCGGAAAAAGAGACTACCCGGACTTATGTTGATGAGAATAACAAAATTCATTGGAGCGAAACGGGCGAACGGATAGGCGTCTTCTATGCTAAAGAGTCTGATGCGGGTGTTCTCCGTTATGCAACCACTGCCGACGACTATACGGTGAAAGATAACGGGGCAGCTGTATTCTCTCTGATGGCTGACAGCGAGTATGCGGGTTATTTCTGGGCGTTCTATCCGGGAATGGAAACTTCGGCGGGAATAACGCTCACGGAGGTCCCACTTGTCATTCCGGCACAGCAGACGCCGACCGAAACGAGTTTCGACCCGCAGGCTGATCTGTTGATTAGCAAATATGTCGTAACAGCCGTTGATAATACGGTCAATTTTTCGTTCCATCGTGTCGTTGCCTTCGCAAAAATGAGGCTGCAAGGGGTCGCTCCCGGCGAAAAGATCTCCTCGATCACTCTTGTCGCTCCGGGCACGAAATTGGCCGGCAGCTGCACGGCTAATCTGCTCAACGGTTCGGTGAACTACGCTCCGGCGGATGATTCCGCTGCGGAGACGCTTACTTTGGCTATGAACGGTCGTGAGGCTTCAGGTGAAGATTTGGTGTGGTTTTCTGTTATGCCGGCCGATCTTAGTGGTAAAAAGTTGACGGTAGAGGTTGTAACCGAGACCAATATCTATCGGAAAGAAATAGATTTTACCAATAAAACCTTGAAATTCGAGGCAGCTCGTGTGTCTGAATTCATCATTTCCGGTTTGACACCTGTTAAACGCGACGTTTACAAGTTGATGACACGGACTTCAGAGTTGAAATTTGGCGATAAGATCGTTATTGGTAGGAATAATTTCTCTGGAGAAACCAGATTGATGAGTAAGAATAAATTTTCAACATCTTTGGAGCCTCGCTGGTATGCGTCTACGGATGAACTGGTCGTTGTAGATGAGAGTTTGCAAATCATGGATTTATCTTCCGATACACAAATTATTACACTTAAAGAAGGGTATGACCGGACGACATTTTCTATGGAAACGGCGGAGGGGTATCTGAATGCTGGGGTGAATACTGAAGATGAATTGATGATGGATGTGCAGTCCGATGTAACTAAGGCTGCTTCTTGGACAATCTCATGTGATGGAGGGATTGCGCGTATTTATTCGGCAGACAAGACTACGCGTGCACTCAGTGGTAGTAGCAGTACGAGTTATTTCAACTTGACCACCTCGCCTGGTAATGTCTATATCTATTATTGTTCGATGGGAGGCTCTTCAGCTCCCTTGACCGCACTACCCACGCCGACCGGGCTTTCGGCAACGGCATCTGGTAAAACCGTGACGGTCGCTTGGAATCCGGTCGACGGAGCGGCTTCGTACGACGTAACTTGCGGGACGGAGGTGAAACAAGGTGTATTGGAGGCGACTGTTGAATTTGAAATGGCGGAATACGCAGTGCAATACAATGTTTCGGTAATTGCCAATCCTGCCGATCCCGAAACGAATACGAGTTCTTTGGCCGCGACGACGACCGTAAGCACCGAGGCTGATCCCAATGCGGGACAAGTGGCAAATACGGCCCTGTTTGACTTCGCAACGATGGCAGCAAGCCCGGAGAAACCGGACTCTCCGGATGGAGTCATGACGGAAGACGGCTGTCTTATGATACTGACCAGAGGATCTTGGCAATCGGAAGGTTTGGGAGTATTCCTCGGCTCTGGCAAAACAATAAGCATCGAAGGGCAGAATGGAAAGCAGATCACCCAAATTGTTATGACGCCCGGTACAGGCAAGGATATCAAGATAGGCTCTTGGAGCACAGATCTGTACGAGGGCATTTACGATGAAAGCAGTTATACTTGGAAACAAGGGGAGGGGCCTGCCAGATATGTTGAGTTTGAGACATCAGCAGCATCTACGATTGCCCGAATCGAAGTGACCTATGAATAACAGGAAGGTCGAGGGAGATAGATTTTTTAATTTAGGCATCTACATATAACTTTATACCAAGAATTTAGAGATAGAAAAATCCCCTTGTTGTGACTTATTTACAGCAAGGGGATTACATAATTATTTAGTTCAACGAAATAAGATTGATGTTTTTATTTTCGTTTTTTGCAACATTATCGATAACAACTTCATCTTTTCTGTGATAGTCCCAACAACATTGGCGCTGTCCGAATATCTGAAACCGGCGAATATGATATTAGGGCTTTCTGAATTTGCCGAAATGTCTTGTATCTTATATTCTAAAACTTGAAATTGAGACTCTTGATAATCTTTCATTGCTATTTTAGAGAAAGTTGTGTTTTGTAAGAATACCATGCTTTGCTTGTACGTAGATTGTCAATAGATATTTGTCTTTCCAATACGATGCACTTTTCTCCGTCAAATTCTAAATTTCCATTTGTCACCATTGTATTGCGTGCATAATGATGTAGAAATTCCCAATAAGTATTATCATTCGGTATTGTACAAATTTCCCTTTCTTTCAACTCATTGTTGCCGATAGTTTCATACTTGATAATCTCTTTGTCTCGAACAGAATATAAATCACTGTTGAAAACAAAGGTATAAAAGTATCTGTAATCAATATCGCTTTTACGCCATTTTCTGGATGATTTTGGCCCGTAAAATCGTATTTCGATAGTGTTTTTGGCATATTACAGGCATTTGTCTCTTATTCAACAGAAGCGCTGCCCCTCTCCACACCTTTGTCACATCCGGGAAGAGCCACGAGCTGTTTATTGAAACCGACATAGTCTCGCGCTCTTTGGGACCCCTCCGTGTAGTACATGTGTATTTTGCTGTTGGATTTCATAATTATTTGTATTATGGTGTATTTATTTGTTTTTTACTGTTTGATATTTTGCCCTTTCCATATACGGAGCCTCGACCGTGGCGATGATACTCCAATCTACACCCGTGATTTGGACCGCGATCCGGTCGAAAGTCGTCTTCGGGGGAAGATTTCGGATGTCGGTAATTACCAGCGGATAAGTTTTCGGCTTCGGTTTCGGTTCGGGCAACGGGGTCGTGGGATCCCGTGCCCCTTCATTTTCCTGGGTGTCGTTGCATCCGGCTGTCAGGAGTACCGGGGCCAGCAGTGCGAGTAATAGGGAGCAGAGGCTTATTTTTCGGTGCGGGATGATTCTGGTTATCATAGGTGTAGGTCTTTCTTGGTTGTCTGAAGCGGCGGTTCGTGCGGATTTCGGTCAGCCGGGTTCTGTGCGGTGCCGATTCCGGGAGTAACCATAAGGCATACCATCGGAAGTGTCGGCGATATAGATGGCTTATGGCTCTTGCAGATCGGCGAACCAGTAGGTGTAGGTTTTCTCCGTGCCGTCGTCGAGACGTATGTCGTAACTTCGGGAGAAAGGACTCCCCAGCCGGAACCGGACGGGCGTGCGGAAAATCGGGCCGTCGTAACAGAAGGTGTGGTATTCTCCGTTTTCGCCGTTGGGATCCGTCCCCGCAGGCAGGGAGGCGATGAAATCGGAGTCGATGGTCCGCCCGATGGCTGCGGCTCCCAGTCCGTCGGCCATGGTCGTTACTACGACGGTTTGCAGGCCCGAGGCCAGGAAATCGTGCATCACGGTTTCGGAGCTGCGGCCCCAAAGGGGTTCGACGACTTCGATGCCGTGCGGAGCGAGTTGCTGTTCCCGGTATTTGCGAACGTCGTGCAGGAAGATGTCGCCGAAGATGAAGTGCGTTACACCTTGTGCTTTGAAATGCGCGACGGCTTGCGACATAGCTGTCTGATAATCCTCCATATCGCCTTTGGGCGTGAGATCAACCGCATGGAGGGGAATGCCGATGCTTGCGGCCTGTGCCTGTAAAAGGGGAAAAGGGATCCCGTGCATGGTCGAGCGTCGGGTGTCGTGATTGACGGTCGTCAGCAGGGCGACGATTTCGTAGTGCTGCGATTCGATGGCATGCCACAGTGCATGGGCGGAATCCTTGCCGCCGCTCCAGTTAAAAACAGCCTTCGTACGTTCCATACGGCAAAATTAGTCGATCGGAGGAGATTTCGTGTATCTTTTAGGGATAAATCGGAGTGTGTGATAATGATTGTCATGATAAAATGATGAATTTCACCGTCTTTTGGAGATTCTCCCAAGACGATATTTGAATAGGACGTGCCGTGAAATACTGCTTTGTACCGTTTTCATATAAATTTTCTGCAGAGGGACGTCGATTTGCGCTTTCGGTTTGGTTGTGGTATGGACTTATTTGCGACTTTTTCTGCGTTCCGGATAAAAAAGTCCGTGCAACTATTTTTTAATTCCCGAAAGAGTGCTATATTTGCACCCGATTTCGCGTTCGATTTCGATCGCCGAGAACGTTCTTTGAGAGGAGTGATAAAATAAAATGATCAAATTTTTGGTTGTTAATTTTATTTTCCCTACTTTTGCAATCCAAATTGGTCTATATGCCGATGTAGCTCAGTTGGCCAGAGCAGCTGATTTGTAATCAGCTGGTCGGGGGTTCGAATCCCTCCATCGGCTCCAAAAAACCTTGCGGAGCCGACACGGTGGAGTTGAGCGAAAGCGGTTTAGAAACATAAGGGAAGTTACCAGAGTGGCCAAATGGGGCAGACTGTAAATCTGCTGGCTTACGCCTTCGGTGGTTCGAATCCATCACTTCCCACTCAAAAAGAGCGCCGAACGGGTTGCCTGTATTTCCGAGTCGATCGGGAAGGGGAAACTCCTTGCGGTGCGTTTTTGCGGAAGTAGCTCAGTTGATAGAGCATTAGCCTTCCAAGCTAAGGGTCGCGAGTTTGAGCCTCGTCTTCCGCTCCAGAAATGCAGTTGACGCGTGATGCAAACCTCTTTGAGGAGAGGTATTGCGTCGCTCGTCACTCTTGCGAAACGACAGACGTTTTGAAGAGCAGAATTTTTATAAAATCTTAATACTTTTATACTATGGCAAAAGAAAAATTCGACCGTTCCAAACCGCATGTGAACATCGGTACTATCGGTCACGTTGATCACGGTAAGACGACTCTTACTGCAGCGATCACCACCGTTCTGGCTAAAAAAGGCCTTTCTGAGCTTCGTTCGTTCGATTCTATCGACAACGCTCCCGAGGAGAAAGAGCGTGGTATTACGATCAACACTTCGCACGTTGAGTACCAGACTGCAAATCGTCACTATGCACACGTTGACTGCCCGGGTCACGCCGACTATGTGAAGAACATGGTTACCGGTGCCGCACAGATGGACGGTGCGATTCTGGTTGTTGCCGCAACCGACGGTCCGATGCCTCAGACCAACGAGCACGTGCTGCTGGCTCGCCAGGTGAACGTACCGAAGATCGTTGTGTTCCTGAACAAATGCGATATGGTGGACGATCCCGAGATGCTCGACCTGGTCGAGATGGAGGTTCGTGATCTGCTGAGCAAATACGACTACGATGGCGACAACGCTCCTATCATCCGTGGTTCCGCACTGGGTGGTCTGAACGGCGAGGCTAAGTGGGAAGACAAGATCATGGAGCTGATGGATGCGGTTGATAACTATATTCCGATTCCGCAGCGCGAGAACGAGAAGCCGTTCCTGATGCCTGTCGAGGACGTATTCTCGATCACCGGCCGTGGTACCGTGGTTACGGGCCGTATCGAAACCGGTGTTATCCACGTAGGTGATCCCGTTGAGATCATCGGTCTGGAGGAGAAGACGCTGACTTCGACTTGTACGGGTGTGGAGATGTTCCGCAAGTTGCTCGATGAGGGCGAGGCCGGTGACAACGTAGGTCTGCTGCTCCGCGGTATCGACAAGAAAGAGGTTAAGCGCGGTATGGTTGTCGCTAAACCGGGTTCTATCACTCCGCACACCAAGTTCCAGGCTGAGGTTTATATCCTGAAGAAGGAAGAGGGGGGCCGTCACACGCCGTTCCACAACAAATACCGTCCCCAGTTCTATCTGCGTACGATGGACGTAACCGGTGAGGTTACTCTTCCCGAAGGCGTAGATATGGTGATGCCGGGCGACCACGTAACGATCACCGTTGAGTTGATCTACCCGGTTGCACTCAACGAAGGTCTGCGTTTCGCAATCCGCGAGGGTGGCCGTACGGTAGGTGCAGGTCAGATTCTGAAGATTCTCGCCTAATCCCAGGGATATTTCAGTAGTGCAGGGATTGACTTGCACTACTTTTTAGGAGCATAGTTCAAGGGTAGAATAGCGGTCTCCAAAACCGTTGATGGGAGTTCGAATCTCTCTGCTCCTGCTAAAATAAAGTAAGAAGAATATGTTCAATTACGTAAAAGAATCTTATAACGAATTGGTTCATAAAGTGACCTGGCCGACGTTCGCACAGTTGCAGAACTCGACGGTAGTGGTGATGGTCGCTTCGTTGATCTTCGCCATCGTGATTTTGGCGATGGACATTTCGTTTGAGAACATTATGGAGGCTATCTACAGGACCCTGGCTAAGCTCGGTCGTTAATTGTTTTTGTGACCATGAGCGAAACAGCGAAACAGTGGTATGTAGTTCGTACGATCGGAGGCAAGGAGAATAAGGTAAAAGAGTACATCGAATCCGAAATCCGCCACAGCCACCTGGAAGAGTATATTTCGCAGGTGCTGATTCCGACCGAAAAAGTCTATACGATCCGTAACGGTAAGAAGGTTTCCAAAGAGAAGGTTTCTTATCCGGGATATGTATTGATTGAAGCCGCCTTTGTCGGTCAGATCCCTATTATCATTCGTAATATTCCCAACGTGCTCGGTTTTTTGGGTGACACCAAGGAGGACAGCCGCAAGATGATCGCTACGCCCCTGCGTCCGCAGGAGGTCAGCCGCATCCTGGGGCGTGTCGATGAATTGAGTTCGATGGAGGAAGAAAACGAAATACCATTCTTTGTCGGCGAAACCATCAAAGTTACAGATGGTCCTTTTTCAAGCTTCCAAGGTACCATTGAGGCCGTCGACAACGAGCGCAAGAAACTCACGGTATCGGTGAAGATATTCGGGCGCAAAACTCCTATGGAGTTGAGTTTCACACAAGTTGAAAAAGAATAATTAACCAAGGAAAACTATGGCAAAAGAGGTTGCTGCATTTATCAAATTGCAGATCAAAGGTGGTGCTGCCAATCCTTCTCCCCCGGTGGGACCAGCATTGGGTTCAAAAGGAGTCAATATTATGGACTTCTGCAAGCAGTTCAATGCCAGAACACAAGACAAGGCGGGAAAAGTTCTTCCGGTCATCATCACGGTTTACAGCGACAAGTCGTTTGACTTCATCGTAAAACAGCCGCCTGTAGCCATTCAACTCAAGGAGGCAGCCAAAGCTAAATCGGGTTCCGCACAGCCCAACCGCGACAAGGTCGGTCAGGTGACGTGGGATCAGGTGCGTGAGATCGCTCAGGACAAGATGTCCGATATGAACTGTTTCACGATCGAGGCTGCTATGCGTATGATCGCTGGTACTGCGCGCAGTATGGGTATCAACGTCGTTGGAGAATTTCCTAACAAGTAATTGCAATTACAAGAATGAGTAAGTTGACAAAAAATCAAAAAATTGCCTACGCGAAGGTCGAGCCCGAAAAGGCTTACAAGCTTACGGAGGCCGCAGCTCTTCTGAAGGAGATTACTTTTACGAAATTTGATGCTTCGGTGGATGTTGATGTGCGTCTGGGCGTGGATCCGCGTAAGGCCAACCAGATGGTGAGAGGCGTTGTGACTCTTCCTCATGGTACGGGTAAGCAGGTACGGGTTCTCGTGCTCTGTACTCCGGAAAAAGAGGCCGAAGCGCAGGCTGCCGGTGCCGACTACGTAGGTTTGGATGAATACGTCGAGAAGATCAAGTCCGGTTGGACGGATATCGATGTGATCATCTGTACGCCGAACGTGATGGGTAAGGTGGGGGCGCTGGGTCGTATTCTGGGTCCCCGCGGCCTGATGCCGAACCCCAAGACCGGCACGGTTACGATGGAAGTTGGAAAGGCTGTAAGTGAGGTAAAATCGGGTAAGATCGACTTCAAAGTGGACAAGTTCGGTATTATCCACACTTCAGTTGGTAAGATTTCGTTCTCTGCGGAGCAGATTGCCGATAACGTGAATACGGTGCTCAGCATGATTATGAAATTGAAACCGGCTGCAGCGAAAGGTTCTTATGTTAAGAGTATTTTCCTCTCGACGACTATGAGCCCTGGCTTGCAGATCGATGCTAAATCAGTAGAAACTAAATAAGAGGGAGGATTTAAGAGATGACGAAGGAAGAAAAATTGGTTGTCATTGACAGCCTCGCCGAGCAGCTCAACGAGTATCCTCACTTTTACATTACGAACATCGAGGCTTTGAATGCTGAGCAGACTGCGTCGTTGCGTCGCAAGTGCTTCGAAAGCGACATCAAGCTGGTGGTCGTAAAGAACACGCTTCTTGCCAAAGCGCTGGAGCGGGTGGAGAAAGCGGATGCTGATTTGGTGAAAGTATTGGAGGGTTCGACCTCGGTAATGTTCGCCCACACGGGCAAGACGCCTGCGGTGCTGATCAAGGAGTTCCGCAAGACTTCCGACAAGCCGGTACTGAAAGCGGCGTACGTGGAAGGCTGCGTGTATGTAGGCGACAACCAGTTGGACACTCTGTGCAACATTAAGAGCCGGGAGGAGCTTATCGGCGATATCATCGCCCTGCTGCAATCTCCTGCGAAGAATGTTATCTCTGCATTGCAGTCTAATGCAGGCCAAAAGATTGCGGGTATCGTAAAGACGCTCGAAGAAAGAAATTAACAAACAAGAATTCAAACAAAATTTAATAAGATTGAACTTATGGCAGATGTAAAAAAATTAGCTGAAGAATTGGTAAATTTGACAGTTAAGGAGGTAAACGAGTTGGCTACGATCCTCAAAGAGGAGTACGGCATTGAACCCGCAGCTGCAGCCGTTGCTGTTGCAGCGCCTGCTGCCGCCGCCGGAGAGGCTGCTGCCGCTGAGAAGAGCGCATTCGACGTGATTCTGAAGAACGCTGGCCAGTCGAAGCTCCAGGTTATCAAAGTTGTGAAGGATATCGCAGGCCTGTCGCTGGGCGATGCCAAGGCTTTGGTTGATGCTGCTCCGAAAGCAATCAAGGAGGGTGTTTCCAAGGAGGAGGCCGAGTCGATCAAGGCTCAGCTCGAAGAGGCAGGTGCTGAAGTTGAGGTTAAGTAGTTTCTACTTAAAAGTTTCAGGACAAACTCAGGGTATAGGGCTTACGCTGCTGTAAGCTCTATGCCTTTTCTGGTCTAAAGATTAGAAGTGCCGACAGGAGCTGTGTCTGGTCTTTGGAAGTTTGGATGCTCTCAGGGTGTAATCTGTTTACACTGGGGGCATTAGCGGGATTAGAAGAGGTCCGCTGCGGGGGCTTCCCCCGGAATACTTAAACCTTCAACTTTAATTTGGATTTTACCGATGTCCACGACAAAAACACAACAAAGAGTTAGCTTTTCGACAGTCAAGAACCGGGTGCCTTATCCCGACTTGCTGGAGGTACAGCTTAAATCGTTCCGGGATTTTTTCCAGATGGACACCACGGCCGAGAATCGTAAGAACGAGGGGCTGTATAAGGTGTTTCAGGAGAATTTTCCCATTACCGATACCAGAAACAATTTCGTTCTGGAGTTCATCGACTACTATATCGACCCGCCCCGCTATTCGATCGAAGAGTGTCTGGAACGCGGCCTGACTTATAGTGTTCCCTTAAAAGCCAAATTGAAACTATATTGTACCGATGACGAGCACGAAGATTTCGGCGTGGTCGTGCAGGATGTCTATTTCGGTACGATTCCCTATATGACCGAACGTGGTACGTTCGTCATCAACGGTGCCGAGCGCGTCATCGTTTCGCAGCTCCACCGCTCGCCGGGCGTGTTCTTCGGACAGAGCATGCACACCAACGGTACGAAGCTCTATTCAGCTCGTATCATCCCGTTCAAGGGATCGTGGATCGAGTTCGCTACCGACATCAACAACGTGATGTACGCGTACATCGACCGTAAGAAAAAGTTGCCCGTTACGACCCTGCTGCGTGCCATCGGTTTCGAAGCCGATCAGCAGATCCTCGAGATTTTCGATCTCGCGGACGAAGTGAAAGTGACCAAAGCCGCTCTGAAGAAGGCCGTCGGCCGCAAGTTGGCCGCCAGGGTTCTTTCGACCTGGGTCGAGGATTTCGTGGACGAGGATACGGGCGAGGTGGTTTCGATCGAACGTAACAACGTGATCGTTGACCGAGAAACGGTGCTCCAGGAAGAGCATATCGACCAGATTATCGAGAGCGGTGCCAAGACGATTCTGCTGCATAAGGAGAATCTGTCGGGTATCGATTTCTCTATTATATACAATACTTTACAGAAAGATCCGTGTAACTCCGAAAAAGAAGCCGTGGTGTATATCTATCGCCAGTTGCGTGCTTCGGAGCCGCCCGACGAGGCTACGGCCCGCGACGTGATCGAGAAGCTCTTCTTCTCGGACAAGCGTTACGACCTGGGCGATGTCGGCCGTTATCGGATCAACAAGAAGCTCGATTTGGACATCGATCCGGCGATCCGCACGCTGACGCGCGAGGACATCATCGCCATCATCAAGTACCTGATCCAGCTCATCAACTCGAAAGCCGAGGTGGACGATATCGACCACCTCTCGAACCGTCGTGTCCGCACGGTGGGCGAGCAGCTTTCCAACCAGTTCTCGGTAGGTTTCGTGCGCATGGCGCGTACCATCCGCGAGCGTATGAACGTGCGTGACAACGAAGTCTTCACGCCGGTGGATCTGATCAACGCCAAGACGCTCTCTTCGGTGATCAATTCGTTCTTCGGCACTTCGCAGCTTTCGCAGTTCATGGACCAGATCAACCCGCTGGCCGAAATCACGCACAAGCGTCGTCTGTCGGCCCTCGGTCCCGGCGGTCTTTCGCGTGACCGTGCCGGTTTCGAAGTCCGCGACGTGCACTACACGCACTACGGCCGTCTTTGCCCGATCGAGTCTCCCGAAGGCCCGAACATCGGTCTGATTTCGTCGCTCTGCGTCTATGCCAAGATCTCCGACATGGGATTCATCGAGACTCCTTACCGTACCGTGACCAACGGACAGGTGGATCTCAACAATGCCGATATCAAATATTATTCGGCCGAAGAGGAGGAGGGGCAGGTGGTCGCCCAGTCGAATGTTCCGATCGACGACGAGGGCCATTTCCTGCAGCCCGACCGCATCAAGGCCCGTGAAGGCGCCGATTTCCCCGTTGTGACGGCCCAGGAGGTGACGCTCATGGACGTAGCTCCGAACCAGATCGCGTCGATCGCGGCGAGCCTGATTCCCTTCCTGGAGCACGACGATGCGAACCGTGCCCTCATGGGATCGAACATGATGCGCCAGGCCGTGCCGCTGGTGACCTGCGAGTCGCCGATCGTCGGTACGGGTATCGAAAAGGATATGATCTCCGACAGTCGCATCCAGATCATCGCCGAGGGCGACGGTGAGGTGGTATTTGCGGATGCAACCAAGATTCAGATCAAATACCAGCGGACGGAAGAGGAGGTGATCTGCTCGTTCGAGCCGGAAATTACGACTTATGAACTGCCTCGCTACCGTCGTACGAACCAGAATACGTCGATCACGTTGAAACCGGCCGTTCTGACGGGTGACAAGGTGACCAAAGGCCAGATCCTGACCGAAGGTTATTCGACGCAGAAGGGCGAGTTGGCGTTGGGGCGTAACCTGAAGGTGGCTTTCATGCCTTGGAAGGGTTACAACTTCGAGGATGCCATCGTGATTTCGGAGCGTATCCAGCGCGAGGACATTTTCACTTCGGTCCATGTCGATGAGTACATCATGGAGGTCCGCGACACCAAGCGCGGCGTCGAGGAGCTGACCTCGGATATTCCGAACGTGAGCGAGGACGCTACCAAGGATCTGGATGCCAACGGTATTATCCGTATAGGTGCTAACGTGCATCCGGGGGACATCCTGATCGGTAAGATCACTCCGAAAGGCGAGAGCGATCCTTCGCCCGAGGAGAAGCTGCTCCGTGCGATCTTCGGCGACAAGGCCGGCGACGTGAAGGACGCTTCGCTCAAGGCGCAGCCGTCGTTGCACGGTGTGGTGATCGACACGAAGCTTTACAGCCGTGCCGGCAAGGAGAACAAGCGTGCGGGAAAGAGCTCGGAGAAGCTGCAGATTGAGAAGCTCGACGAGAAGTTCGCAGCCCAGGTCGCCGACCTGACCAAGCAGCTCGTAAACAAACTTTATACGCTGCTTCAGGGCAAGACGACTACGGGTATCACCGATTACTTCGGTGTGGAACTCTATCCTGCCGGAACGAAATTCACCCAGAAGCTGCTCGATGAGCTCTCCCGCAAAGTCACCGACGAGAAGTCGGGCGTTGCAATGGGGTACCTGAACCTGGGGACCTGCAAGTGGACGGGCGACAGCCACCTCGATGCGCTGGTAGAGAAGACGATCAACAACTATACGATCGAATGGAAGAAGGCCGATGCCGCGATCAAGCGTGAGAAATACAACCTCACCAACGGCGACGAACTTCCCCAGACGGGCGTGATCCAGATGGCCAAGGTCTATATCGCCAAGAAGCGCAAGCTGAAGGTGGGCGACAAGATGGCGGGACGCCACGGCAACAAGGGTATCGTGGCCCGTGTCGTGCGCGACGAGGATATGCCGTTCCTCGAGGACGGTACGATCGTCGATATCTGCCTGAACCCGCTGGGTGTGCCTTCGCGTATGAACCTCGGTCAGATTTACGAAACCGTGCTCGGCTGGGCCGGCAAGGAGCTGGGACTGAAGTTCGCGACGCCTATTTTCGACGGTGCTTCGCTCGACCAGATCAATGAATATACGGCGAAGGCGGGTATTCCGCGCAGCGGACGTACTTACCTGTACGACGGCGGTACGGGCGAGAAGTTCGACCAGCCGGCTACGGTGGGTGTGATCTACATGCTCAAGCTCGGCCACATGATCGACGACAAGATGCACGCCCGTTCGATCGGTCCCTATTCGCTTATCACGCAACAGCCGCTCGGCGGTAAGGCGCAGTTCGGCGGTCAGCGTTTCGGTGAGATGGAGGTTTGGGCGCTCGAAGGATTCGGCGCCGCCAATATCCTGCAGGAGATCCTGACCATCAAGTCGGATGACGTGATGGGTCGTGCCAAGGCTTACGAGGCCATCGTCAAAGGCGACAACCTGCCCAAGCCGGGTATTCCCGAGGCAATGAACGTGTTGCTGCACGAGTTGCGCGGTCTGGCCCTTTCGGTCAAGCTGGAGTAAGGGAAGGTAGGTAGTAGTATATAGAGGATAAGAAAAAAGCATTGCATTATGTCATTCAATAAAGACAATAAAGTGAATAACGGTTACAGCTCCATTTCGATCGGACTGGCTTCGCCGGAAGAGATTCTGGCGCAGTCGAGCGGCGAGGTGCTGAAGCCCGAAACCATTAACTATCGTACCTACAAGCCTGAACGCGACGGTCTTTTCTGCGAGCGTATCTTCGGTCCCGTGAAAGACTACGAGTGCCATTGCGGCAAGTACAAGCGTATCCGTTACAAGGGCATCGTCTGCGACCGTTGCGGCGTGGAGGTGACCGAGAAAAAGGTGCGCCGCGAGCGCATGGGCCACATTTCGCTGGTGGTGCCGGTGGTGCATATCTGGTATTTCCGCTCCCTGCCCTCGAAGATCGGCTATCTGCTGGGTATCCCTTCCAAGAAGCTGGAGGCGATCATCTATTACGAGCGCTATGTGGTAATCAACGCCGGTGCTGCCGCCGAGCAGGGTGTGGAACGGTTGCAGACCCTTTCGGAGAAAGAGTATCTGGACATCGTGGGCGCGCTGCCGAAGGGCAACCAGTCGCTCGATGACAGCGATCCCAACAAGTTCGTGGCCCAGATGGGTGCCGAGGCGATCTATACGTTGCTTCAGCAGGTCGATCTGGATTCCATGTCCTATGCCCTGCGTCACAAGGCTTCGACGGAAACCTCGCAGCAGCGCAAGAGCGAGGCGCTCAAATGCCTGAATGTGATCGAGATGTTCCGTGCTTCGGAAGGCCGGAACAAACCCGAGTGGATGGTGCTGAAGGTGCTGCCGGTGATTCCTCCCGAGCTGCGCCCGCTGGTGCCGCTGGACGGCGGACGTTTCGCTACGTCGGATCTGAACGACCTCTACCGTCGCGTCATCATCCGTAACAACCGTCTGAAGCGTCTGATCGAGATCAAGGCTCCGGAGGTGATTCTGCGCAACGAGAAACGTATGTTGCAGGAGGCGGTCGATTCGCTGTTCGACAACTCGCGCAAGAGCAACGCCGTGAAGAACGAAAGCAACCGTGCCCTCAAGTCGCTGTCCGACTCGCTCAAGGGCAAGCAGGGTCGCTTCCGTCAGAACCTGTTGGGTAAGCGTGTCGATTATTCGGCCCGTTCGGTCATCGTCGTCGGTCCTGAACTGAAGATGCACGAGATGGGTATTCCGAAGGATATGGCGGCCGAACTCTACAAGCCGTTCGTAATCCGCAAACTCATCGAGCGCGGTATCGTCAAGACGGTGAAATCGGCCAAGAAGATCATCGACCGGAAAGACCCCGTTATCTGGGGTATTCTGGAGAACGTCATCAAGGGGCATCCGGTGCTGATGAACCGTGCCCCGACGTTGCACCGTCTGGGTATCCAGGCCTTTCAGCCCAAATTGATCGAGGGCAAGGCCATGCAGCTGCACCCGTTGGCTTGTACGGCGTTCAACGCCGACTTCGACGGTGACCAGATGGCCGTGCATCTGCCGCTGGGCAATGCCGCCATTCTGGAGGCCCAGCTGCTCATGCTCGGTTCGCACAACGTCCTGAACCCCGCGAACGGCGCTCCTATCACCGTGCCTTCGCAGGACATGGTTCTCGGTCTGTACTATATCACCAAGCCCCGCAAGGGCGTCAAAGGCGAAGGCCTTACTTTCTATGGTCCCGAGGAGGCGATCATCGCTTACAACGAGAAGCGGGCCGATCTGCATGCGCAGGTGAAATGTATGGTCAGCGACGTGGACGAGAACGGCAACAAGGTGCGGGTACTGAAGGAAACGACTATCGGCCGCATCCTGTTCAACCAGGTGGTGCCCGAAGAGGTCGGTTATATCAATGAGGTGCTTACCAAGCGTTCGCTGCGCGACATTATCGCCGTGGTGATGAAGAAGGCGGGTGCCGACAAGGTGGCTGCATTCCTCGACGATATCAAGGCGATGGGGTACCAGATGGCCTTCCAGGGCGGTCTGTCGTTCAACCTCGATGCCGTTATTATTCCCGAGGAGAAGGAGAAACTGGTCCAGGAGGGATACGAGCGTGCCGACGAGGTGATCGAATCCTACAACATGGGTCTTATCACCAACAACGAACGCTACAACCAGATCATCGACATCTGGACCAATATCAATACGAAACTCACCAAGACGGTGATCGACACCCTGATCAAGGATGACGACGGTTTCAACCCGGTCTATATGATGCTGGACTCCGGAGCCCGCGGTTCGAAGGAGCAGATCCGTCAGCTTTCGGGTATGCGCGGTCTGATGGCCAAGCCGCAGAAGTCTGGTGTCGAGGGCGGTCAGCAAGTTATCGAAAACCCGATTCTCTCGAACTTCAAGGAGGGTCTTTCGGTGCTCGAATACTTCATCTCTACGCACGGTGCCCGTAAGGGTTTGGCCGATACGGCGCTGAAAACGGCCGATGCCGGTTACCTGACGCGCCGTCTGGTGGACGTTGCGCAGGATGTGATCATCAACGAGGAGGATTGCGGTACGCTGCGCGGTTTGACGGCTACGGCCATCAAGCGCAACGACGACGTGGTGCAGACGCTCTACGATCGCATCCTGGGCCGCACGGCTCTGAACGATGTGATTCACCCGCTCACGGGCGAGGTGCTCTGCAAGGCCGGTGAGGAGATCACGGAGTCGATTGCCGAGGCCATCGAGAAATCGCCGCTGGAGTCCGTCGAAATCCGTTCGGTGCTTACCTGCGAATCGCGTCGCGGCGTTTGTGCGAAGTGCTACGGACGCAACCTGGCTACGGCCCGCATGGTACAGCGTGGCGAAGTGGTTGGCGTCATCGCGGCACAGTCCATCGGTGAGCCGGGTACGCAGCTGACCCTCCGTACGTTCCACGTCGGCGGTGTGGCGGCCGGTACGGCTGTCGAGACCAATGTGGTTTCGAAATACGAAGGTCGTCTGGAGATCGACGAGCTTCGCACCGTGAAGGGCAAGAACCCGCAGGGCGAAGCCGTGGACATCGTCATTTCGCGTCAGTCGGAGTTCCGCATCGTGGATCCCAAGACCGAAATCGTGCTTTATACGCACAACCTGCCTTACGGTTCGATGCTCTATATGAGCGACGGTGCCGAAGTCAAGAAGGGCGACATGATCTGCGAGTGGGATCCGTACAACGCGGTAATCATCTCCGAGCATGAGGGTAAAGCTGTTTATGACAGTGTTATCGAGGGTGTTACTTACCGTGACGAGCGCGATGAGCAGACCGGTCTTTCGGAGAAGGTAATCATCGAATCCAAGGATAAGACCAAGAACCCCGTGATCAAGGTGATCAACAAGGAGGGCGAAGAGGTCAAATCCTACAACTTGCCGGTGTCGGCCCACGTGGTTGTCAAGGACAATGCGAAGATCAAGGCCGGCGATATCCTGATCAAGATCCCGCGTGCCGTCGGCAAGTCGGGCGGCGATATCACCGGTGGTCTGCCGCGTGTTACGGAGTTGTTCGAGGCCCGCAACCCGTCCAATCCGGCCATCGTTTCGGAGATCGACGGCGAGGTGACCTTCGGCAAGATCAAGCGCGGTAACCGTGAGATCATCATCACGTCAAAAGAAGGTGACGTACGCCGTTACCTGGTGCCGCTGTCGCGTCAGATCATCGTTCAGGAGAACGACTACGTGAAGGCCGGCGGTGCGCTTTCGGACGGTGCCATTACCCCGAGCGATATTCTCAATATCCTGGGTCTGACGAAGGTGCAGGAGTACATCGTCAATGAGGTGCAGGAGGTGTACCGTATGCAGGGCGTGAAGATCAACGACAAGCATTTCGAGGTGATCGTACGCCAGATGATGTCGAAAGTCAAGATCGAAGATCCGGGTGATACCCGCTTCTTCGAGGATCAGATCGTCGATAAATGGGAGTTTATGGACGTGAACGACGAGCTTTATGACAAGGTGGTCGTAACGGATGCCGGCGACTCTACGGCCGTACAGCCGGGGCAGATTATCTCGATGCGCAAGTTGCGTGATGAGAATTCGAGCCTCAAGCGTCGTGACCTGAATCTCGTCAAGGAGCGTGATATCGTTCCTGCGACTTCCACGCAGATTCTGCAGGGTATTACCCGTGCCGCATTGCAGACTTCGAGCTTCATTTCGGCCGCTTCCTTCCAGGAGACGACCAAGGTGCTGAACGAAGCTGCGATCCAGGGCAAGGTCGATCCGTTGGAGAACCTGAAGGAGAACGTGATTTGCGGCCACCTGATTCCCGGTGGTACCGGTATGCGGGAGTACGACAATCTGGTCGTAGGATTGAAGGAGGATCTGGAGGCGATTCAGGCTGCCAAGTAATAGATAATTTTTATCATAATCGAACGGGAGCGGACGGAAAGTCTGCTCCCGTTTTTTATGGGGTTTTGTCACCTGCTTCCGGAAGATGGCGGACTTCGTTGCGGAGTTTTTTGGTCGCTTCGCAGTTCAAGCCATGTCGGGCGAATAACCGGGACACCGAATTGTTCTGGCTCGTTTTTGTGGCTGCAATGGAAGAAACCGGATCGAACGAAACTATTTCGGATGTCGATATGATCGGTGGTATGCCGTTGAAAGCTGGCTTTCGATCGGATTATATGGGGAGCAATATGCAAACAGGACGACCGGGTAGGTCGTCCTGAAGAGAAGATAGTAGCTCCACCGCGACTCGAACGCGAATTTGAAGTTTAGGAAACTTCCGTTCTATCCCTTGAACTATGGAGCCTTGTAAAGCTGTCCGGCTTCTTCCCGAAGTCGTTTCGGCCGGGAGGAATCGTTGGCTTTCGATCGGGAAGCGTGTGTCGTGCCGGAGATCCCGATAAACAGAAACAGTGCGTACCGGGAAAGTACGCACTGCAAATATAGTGATTTTTACGGGAAATCGGGGCGGTTTTAGAATTTCAGGTTCACTCCGATAGCGAAAGTGTGCGCCGACAGGGAATAGTTGCCCGAAAAAGGCTGGATCGCCTTGTCGTTTGCCGTGGTATGAGCCTGGATTTTCGCTTGCTCCGGGGCCATTCCGCCTGCGATGAGCTGCCCGTATGTCTGTGCATAGACCGCTTTGTAAGTGAGTGAATTGTAGTAGTCGCACGATCCCGTCCGCTCCGGGTCTGCCGAGGTGATATATCCGTATGCCAGATCGATCGATACGTTTTTGCAGGGGTTGATCGTCACGCCGGCCGTGTAGGATACTTTGGTCATCGAAGGGGTTTCGGGGTTGAGGAAATCGCTCCGTACGGGGCTTTCATCTACGTACATACCCAGGCGTGCCGTGACGAATTTGCAGGCGTGGTATTGGACGCCGATACGGGTGGCCACCGTGTTCTTATAGTTCTTGATGCTCGTCGGCAGATCGTAAACCGATGCCCCGGTCGTCGGGTCGGTAATATCTACGTGGAGCGATTTATAGGCGCTCCACAGGACGTATTGGATGTCGAAAGCCATTTCCCACTTCGGGGTCGGTCGGAAGCCCACGCCCCAAGCGAGGTTGGCCGGCAGCGGGAGTTCCGTTTCGACGCAAGCGCTGCTCAAGTCGGGAATCATTCCCGTTGCCTGGAGGACCTGCCCGATTTCGGGAGAGGCATACAGGAGGTTGGCCGTGCCGCTTGCCACTTTCATCTTCACTTTCGAACGATAGGAGAAACCAAGGGTCCATTCCGGGGTGATGTCCCACAGGATACCTACGTTTACGCCGATCGCAGTTTTGGCGTCGCCTTTGATCCGGGCGGATACCAGGGAGCGATCTCCTGCCTGGGTGAACAGTTCGGCGTATTGTCCCTGCCCTGCGGCGGTCAGCAATCCGGCGATCGTATTGTTCGTCGCTTCGCCGACGGGGAACATGGAGCGCGACAGGTCGAACGTACCCCAGGTGATCGTCATGCCGACACCTACCGAGAGTTTATCCCAGAATTTGTAGGAGATCGTCGGCTGCAATGTATAGGCTTGCAGGTCGATGCTTTGGATCAGATGTGCTCCGACCCAGTTGTCGCCCCAGTTCATAGACGAGCCGTAAGGGGTATAAAATCCCAGGCCGACGGCCAGATTTTTGGTGGCTTTGTAGTTGAAATAGGCGTAGAGCGGCGTCGAAATCTTGTTGTCCGAGTGGGCTTGGATCTGCGGATTGCCCCGGTAGTCGTTGTTCGACAGGTACGTTGCATTGGATTTGATGCCCGTGATGCCGACCGAGAAGGAGAATCGGGAGGTTTGGAAGGCGGTTCCCGCCGGGTTGAAGTAGATCGACTCGGAATTGAGTTTCATACCTGTTCCCACGTGTCCCATTCCCAACTGTTTTGCACTCAAGGTATTGACTTGGTAGCCTTCGGCGCAGACCGCCGTTGCGAACAGCAGGGCCGAGATCGTTAGTAGCAGTTGCTTCATAATCAAAGTTTTAGTTGATAATTTGAAAAATATATTGATTTCTGTGGTAAGTTTATGCGCTCGGACGAGTTTCGGAGCGATTCTCATCCATGCTTTCAAAAATGCTTGTCTTAAAACGGAGCAAAAGTACGAAAACAAAGTCGAGTAGGAAAATATTTTGTTCGTAATTTCTTAAAAAGTGGACTAAAATGGATATAATTGGTCAGAATTGGATTCGATTCGAAAATAACAGGAAAGTAAAATACCGTTGTTCGAGATCAGATTTCATTGTTTCAGGACGTTTTTTTGATCGGGGGACTTGGAATTACCCGGAGGAAAGATTTGGCAGAATCGAAAATCCGTTATACTTTTGCACTCGGAGAGATGGCAGAGTGGTCGATTGCGGCGGTCTTGAAAACCGTTGAGCTGCGAGGCTCCGGGGGTTCGAATCCCTCTCTCTCCGCTGACAACCTTAATTATTAAGGCTTTACAAGTAAGGCACCCAAAAAGGAACCCATTTTTAAGGCCCTTTTGGGTGCTTTCCTTTTATCTCCGCTAAAACAATTTGCGGAAGAAGGCGGCTACGGTCGTAAATACCTTCGTCTTCCGAAGAAAGAAAAAGGCAACCGCCAATAGTACCAAAATCCCGAAAATATAACGCCACCTGTACGGGTCGGCCGCCGGCTTCTCGGTAATATCGGTTTCCTTATCGGTGTCCGTGTTCACTTCTTCCGTTTTGGTCGTTTCCGTCTTCTGTTCTTCCTGCGTTACCCCGGTAGCTTCGGCCTTCTGTTTTACCGTGAAGGTTTCGATACTCTTAATAGCTCCCTGCCTTCCGGTATCGGGCGGCTGCTTTTCTTTCGGTTCCTTCGGCCGGTTCTTGGGCGTGTCTGCAACCGGATTAGACGGGCCGCCCGCCTGCATAGTGTCCGGCTTTGCCTGCGGGGTATCGGGTTCCGGCGGAAAAAACTCGATTTTCGTATAGGTTACTTCTACGCCTTCGGTTTTCGTACTGTCTACCGTCCGGCGAAATTCGGCCGCCGTCGTTTCGTCCCGCTTTTCTTCGGTCTTAGCCGTTTCCTTCGTGCTTCCGGCCAACTTTCGCGGCGTGCTGCAACCGGCAAGCAATACGGATAAAAGCAACGCAATTACTACTATGCTAAATTTCGGTTTCATACTGAATATTTTAAAGCGTTAAGCCGATTAAGCCACCCTTTGATAAACCGCTTTTGCGAAGGGTCGCGTTCCACAATCCGGTAAAGGAAGGCTTTGCGCTCGGCCTTAATCGTGTCGAACAATGTACGCGGGTCGGCGTTATTGACGGCCTGCAAGGTCTTCGGGCCTACGATACCGTCCGCCTGTACTCCTAATATGCGCTGGGGTATCTTTATGCCGTTCGCACCGGAACCCCAAACCCAATCCACCAAAATATCGGCGACCGGCTGGCTTACTATGTCGTCGGCCTTCCACCTGTCCCAATAGTGGGGCTTTAATACTCGGTTCAAAACGTCGTCTTCCGTAATTAGTTTAAGGTCGTCTACGTCTATATCGCTGTCCCCGTCCTTATCGTAGCCCACTTTGCGCCAAGTGGCGATAATTACGCCTTTGTTCGTCGCGCCGCCCTTATCCAGCGGGTCGTTTACAAACCCGCCTTCCCATTTCAAAATGAAGGGTAATAGTTTTCTTACGTCTGCCATATCGAATTAGGTTTAGGACAATAACGTAGCTATTTGAACACCGGCCTTGCGTATCAACATACCTACCCTTTGCGCTTCCATAGGCGTATTACAATACGTTAGACCGACAATCCCCAAGGGAGTATTACCCTTGTATATGGCTAATAGGGCCATTTCCGTTACGTTGTTTGATTTCATTTTGAAATACAGCTTTTGGTCTAACGGCTTAATATCTTCGATATTCCCGTAAAAAAAGCCGTCTTCCAAAACCTTGCTAAGCAATGGGTAACGGGAAAGGCTAAAATCCGCGTAGTCTTCTTCTACTCCCATAATGCTATCCTGCGTTGCTTCCAAGCGCATAGAACCGTATATAAACGGCAGGCCGGAACTTAAATTAGAACTTCCGTTATGAAATTCGATAAGCCACGACCGCCCGGCGTTGGATTTGTCTAACAAGCGTTCCAAAATAAGCCGTATTTCTGCATCAGACTTAATGCGGTTCGCTATCGCGTCTTCGTGCTGCTCGTTTCTCGTGTTTTCGATTTTTTCCAATAAGTAAGTAGGATTAAGCGCGAAGAATACCACGTACCCCGATAGGAGAAGGATAAACAACCCTTTGATAATCGAGAAAAAGCCGTATTTGTTTTGCAGGGCTATTAGCCTTTGAAGAAAGCCGATACCCTTTTCTATTTTCTGTTCCATAGCTGCTACAATTTAGATTCCGTAACTTCTATTCCTGCTTCCTGCAAATCGGCCCGAACCATAGCTTTTACCGCAAGCACTTCGGAAAGGTAGGTTTCGTATTCCGCTTTGTCCGCTTCGTCCGTCGATAGCCCAAGTACGAAAGCGTTGTACTTATTGATAAGGCTAAATTCTTCGGTTTCGTCCCGGCGGGAACGCAAAACGGCCTTTACGCATTTGTCGTAATCCGGCCGGCCCCATACTTCCACCGTGTCGTAATCGTACGCCTTCCTTGCGGCTGGCACCTGGTCGCCTTCTGCTTCGGCCATAGGTTCCGGCGTTACTTCCACCTCGGTAATATTATAGTTGTAATGCCAACTGCCGTTACCCAAGTCCTGCAAAATGGGCGGTCTATCGTTTGAATTTGATTTCATACTTCGATGTTTTAGAAAGTTTTTTAATCAAGTGTTTACTATCGCATGACTTAGCCCAACCCCACCAAGGGCAAATAGCCTGCTTAAAGTCCTTTTCGGATAATGGCCTTTTCCGCTTGTTCAGCTTCGCCAACCGCCGGCAAAAAGTCTTTTTAATGCCCTTTCGCATTCGGGTATGCGTGTGGAAAAATACATATCCTACGAAGTCGATACCGCGAGCCGCTACGGGGAAAACTTGCCAATTTCCTTTAACCTCTAATTTCAAGTCCCCCAAATACTCCCTAATTTCGCCCATTAAGGAATGAAGGTAGGCTTTGTCGGGCGCAAGTATTACAATATCGTCCGCATAGCGGAAGTAATATTTTACGCCTTTCTGCTCCTTTATCCAATGGTCGAAGTAGGTTAAATAAAGGTTAGCGAAATATTGGCTTAGATAATTTCCGATAGGTACGCCGTCCGCCGAGTCAAGTAGGCAAAGTAGCCTTTTATCCTTCAACTTGCGGCGTAGAATGGATTTTAGCACGTCGTGGTTAATCGAAGGATAGAACTTGCGAATATCCAATTTCAAACAGAACGTAGTACCTTCCGGGTCTTCCCGTAGGGCTTGTTTTACCTTCTTCGCGGCCGCATGAATCCCCCGGTTCTTAATGCAGCTATAAGTGTCCGCCGTGAAGGTCGAAACCCAAATAGGCTCTAAGACGTTCATTATAGCGTGGTGCAAAATACGGTCGGGAAAGTAAGGCAAGCGGTATATTTCCCGTTCTTTGGGTTCGTAAATAGTGAATACGTCGTACTTCGATGTATGGAAAGTACCGTTTAGCAAGGTTTCGCGCAACTTCAATAGGTTCGCTTCCCGGTTTTTGTCGTGTTCGATAACTCCGTACGTGCGTAACTTACCCTTACGGGCCTTTTCGTCCGCAAGTTGCAAGTTCTCGATAGAACAAATCTTTTCGTACAAGTTACCTATTCGCTTCATTGCGTTACTCGTTTGCTGATTTCTTAGGGAACGTTCGGGAATCCCTACTAATACCCCTTAAATAGTTGTTGTTTTTTGCCAAGTGGCAAGGTTTTTACCCCGTTAAAAATCTGCATAGCTGGGAGCTGACATTCGTATTCGTATTCGAAGCCGTGTTATTCGTATTCGCGTACGAAAAGCCGGCATTCGCGCTGTTATTCGCATTACCGCCGAAAAGCACGCCCCAAGGGTAAACCGCCTTTATTTTCACTCGAAATAATACCTTGTTCCCGAAGCCCGCATAGTTACTTTACGCGGGAAGGCGTTACGCTCCTTAATCTTCCCAAGGATATATTTAATTTCCTGCGAATTGGTAAAGAACTTCCGCGCGTCTTTATCCGGGTCTTCTTTATTGAACTTAATCTTAACCAAGAAGCGACCGGTTCCGAACTTCGTTTTAACGTCGTCCAAGAAGTCGATAACCCAAAAAGAAAGGTTAATTAACTTCTGCTGGGTTATTTCCGAACAATTGAAGTGCTTGTTATTCGCGTCCGGCTCAATCTGCAAGAAAGCTAAACTTCCGTCGTCCTGTCTGTTGTTTTCCATTTTGCGAAAAATTGAACGGCGGGCATTCGTCCTAATTGGGGCTAATTCGAAAGCCCGCCGTAGTTAAACCTTCTTTGTTAATGCGTTCCGTTACGTGTCGTTTCAAGCGGGTAAAAAGCAAAGCCGGGAGCCGACATTCGTACTCGCAGACGAAGCCGCGTTAGACGTATGCGCGCACGAAAAGCCGGCACGCGCGCCGCTATTCGCATGACCGCCGAAAAGCACGCCCCTTTGTCCGGTATAGCTTACTACGTTCGTATAGAAGTAATCGGCGAAGTAAGTAGTAGAACTTGCGCCTACTGCCGTCGGCATATTCTCGCCGTACTCGCCAATCATCATAATTTTAACGTAGCCTTCATTGCGGGGTATCTCACCGCGTTTTTCGTAGTCGGTATAGTCGCTATCTTGGAACTTGGCCGGGTCGGTACATACGAAGAACTCACTAACGCCGCCCGCATCCGCACTTTGAATATTGCACTTGCATCCGTCCGTCCAACTCCAAACGTGCCCGAAAGGATTTTCCAAACCTCGGTAGCTGGGTACGCTAAGGGTTTGGCCGTCGGTTCCGTCGCTTTTCTTGTATGTGTAGTTTACTACGCCTGTCTTATTTCCCAACGGGTTGGTAACTCCGCAAGGAACCATAGGATTATAGCCGTTATAGCCGTTCCAATCGCTCATATTGGTAACGCCTTGGCTTAATCCGCCCTGCTTATACCCTTCGCTCGTAGGCTCTGCGTTATAGGCAAGTTGGCAATTAAAGTTAGCGTATTCGACAGCGTAAAGCCACCAGCAAGTTTTTTGTACCTCGTAAACGTCGCAATTCCAACCGGCCCCGTTCTTGCCCGCACTTCCTCGGTTACGTGCATACGTCCGGAAATTGGTAAGGCTGATAGACGTAGCCGGCATACCTAAAAGGCTCCTATACGTTCCGTCCCAACCCACCGTATTGTTACCACCACGGAAAGCTGCGGAAGTGTTTACAACGCTTGCAAGTTTCGGCGTAGCCGATACAGTGCGGTCTACGGCCGCTTCGTAAGCCGAACGATAGGCAAGCGGCACCAAATGGAACCCCGGTAATGCGTGTTCGGAAAGAAGGCAACGGAATTTAGTACCGTCTACTTCGAACTTGCGGTAGTGGGCCGGGATTTCTACCATTACCTGCCCGTCGGTACCGTCAAGGTTTGCGGCGGCTCCTGTATCGCGCTTAGTGCTGTCGTTCGCATGAAGGTAGTAAGCCACCGTTCCGTTATCGCGCAAGATACAACGGCGCATTTTACTTTGAATAGGCAGCGAAACGTGAAGTTCCGGCCGGCCTATCCGGGTACAAGCCGAAGAAGCTACGTTAGAATCCCATTCTATACCGTAGTAGTAATCGTAGGGAAACGTCGGCTTCGTGTTTCCTACTCCAATCAATAAACCCATAGCCGTATAAGATTTAGTACCCCCAAACAAGGGTAGCGTTAATACTCGTTTGCTTAATCTCGCGGACTATTTCGGGGTTCCAGCCCGTTTCGAAGCGCGTAGCTACGAACTTGCCCGGCTCCATGCCCCAAAGGTTTACTTCAAGAACTACGGCGGTTTCTCCGTCGTTCTTAATGTTAAACGGCGTATCTTCCATTTTGAAGTTACCCGTACTTAGCCCTTCAATGGGGCCAATTCTTCCGATTTGGGCGGAAACCGTTTCGCCCCCTCTTGTTGTACTCATTTTATCGAAATATTAAGTTACACAAAAATACCCCGTTGCGTATTATTATAATACGCTTGTTGGTAAAAAATTAAAAACTAACTTTCTGCCTTCGTAGAATAGCGAGTATGGTTTCGTAAAATCCAAGTTCCATAAATATTCACAAACTCCATTAACTCACCGGGAGATAATACCCCAACTTGGGTATAGGAAGATTTTGTACCCTTTACGACCGTACAGGGATATGATGATGAATTATATAACGCACAATTATACCCGTTATGGTCTTCGTTGGCCTCCATTAAAACCCCGAATTGTGCTCCGGCGGTCAAGGCCATGTAGCAATTTTCGGAAACTGCCAACACCGTAGTAAATTGCGAAGGCGGGCAGTTGGTTTTTGTATATATCGTTTTATACGACCCGCTCGTTTCAAAGTAATT
>OLOX01000901.1_pt1 | contig 30152 bp, 21 predicted proteins | sample 1672091 | NCBI WGS metagenome assembly OLOX01 (sample SAMEA3136644, study PRJEB25190) | human gut metagenome | reverse complement strand
GATTTATGCACGGGCCAAGGCATATGAGAACCGGGTGCAGGATCTGGAATGTGAGACGGCGGAGAACGGCGTGCGCCATCTGAGCGCCGATGTGCGGGGCAGCGGCCGGAATGTCTACCGTACACAGGCATGGCTGCGTCAGAACGGAAGCTTTGTCAGCGCAAGTTGCACCTGCTCTTTCAATGAAAACGGCGAAGGTCCCTGCTGCAAGCACATCGGTGCGCTGCTGCTGCATGAGGTGGATGAGCCGGAAGAAAAGACGGAGTCAAAACCGGAAAAGAAGGCACTGCTGGACATCCCGGGCGTGCAGCGCGGGACAGAATTTGCTAAAGAAGCCGCAACCCGGAAGGATAGCTACGTCTCCGGCCTCGAGATGCTGTTCGGCAGGAAATGGCGAGGCGATGAACCCGTCTCGGATGTGCGGGCGCAGGAACTTCTCCGGGCTTATCAGGAGGACGCGCTGGCCGAGGTGGAGAGCCGGGCGAGTCTGCGCGTCGTGTCCGAGGTTGGGGCTAGGCTTCCGATCCACTGCACGTCACAGGGCAAGCTCTTCCTCGCGTTCGGCACACAGGCTGAGGCGCGGCGCATCCTGACGCGCGGGGTGCTTGAAGCGCATACGCCGCGCACGCTCACGAGCTATGAGGCGTTTTTGCCGGAGCTGGCGAAGATCCGCACACAGGGCTACGCTGTGGAGCAGGAGGAATATAAGCCTGGATTGCGGTCGATCTCCGCGCCGGTGCGAAATGCATCCGGTGAGGTTGCTTACGCGCTGGGCTGCATTGGGCTGGGTCATCCGGGCTATAACGACGACCCGGCAGAGAGCGCGCAGCGCCTGTGCGAGGCGGCGCTGGCCGTGTCGCGGCAGATCGGGTATCGCGGCGCGTAAAAATTTGAGTTTTTTTCAAAAAGGGCTTGACATTTTGGCGTACTGCCGCTATAATTATCCATGCTGTTTGAGCCGCCGGTATAGCTCAGTCGGTAGAGCAGCTGATTTGTAATCAGCAGGTCGGGGGTTCGAGTCCGTCTACCGGCTCCACACAAAAGGCAAAGTGAATATGGGGGAATTCCCGAGTGGCCAAAGGGGACAGACTGTAAATCTGCTGCTTATAGCTTCGGTGGTTCGAATCCACCTTCCCCCACCAAACATAAGAAATCCGAACTTCTTCCCTGTGGGGGATGGGTTCGGATTTTTTGTTTATATCAAGGATATTGCATTTTAATCCTCTACCCCCTGGCTCTGTGTGACTACAGAACCGGGGGCTTTTTCTGTTTGAAAGTATTACTGGAGGTGTGCTGTCGAACACAGTATAACTATGGTAAGAATGATTTTATATCGGAGGTGATTGGTACTTTTCTGCCATGTGCGTGGATTTCTCCACTCCGCTGGCGCTAAAGGCCTGAATGACATGACGGGGGGCGTTTTTTGTATTATCGGAAATAGTTCCGTCCTTTCACGTGCGGAACGGCACATAGGCCGTTCCCTACGGTTTCGCTGGGAGGGGCACGTTTTCAGCCGAGGGATTCTAAGGACGGGCGGTGATCATATGGGGCGTTTGTACGGATTCGCATACTGGTTCTGCAATATTTCACGCCCCCCGCTGCCGCATCGGTCAGGGCTACGCCCTGCAGCTTCCCGGTCGGGGAAACCAAGCCCGGTGGGCGGCTTTGCTACGTCTTTGGGACTCTATTTTTCTCCCACTGCCACAGAATCAGAAAACCGATGCCCGCAGCGATCCAGGAGGAGATATAGATATCGATGATACATTCCATGGTATGCTGTCTGGGCAGCACCAGCAGGATCCCCAGCACCCGCAGAAGGCAGATGGACAAAAGGGTCAGGATCATGGGCCTGACCGTATCACCCGTTCCGCAGCATGCGCCGGAAAAGCTTTCCGCCAAAGCATAAAACAGGAAGAATGGGGCCATTCGCCGCATAAAAACAACTGCCTGGGGTACGACTGCCGCCGCATCCTGCACGGGAACAAACAGGCCGCCCAGCGGGGCCGTCAGGAAATACAGGCCAAGGCTTACCGTCCCCACTGCGGCCACGGACATGGCCGCACCGATCCGATTGCCTTTACAGACCCTGTCCCAACGTCCCGCCCCCATATTCTGGGCGGTATAGGTCGTCAGTGCCGGCCCCATGGCATCCGCCAGGAGCCAGATCAGCATATCCAGCTTGTCGCAGATGCCCCAGGCCGCAATGGTGTCTGTTCCCATCGTGTTCACCGCTGCCTGCACAATGGAATTGGCCACCGGGAACAGCACCGATTGCAGTGCCAGCGGAATGCCGGTCCGTACCATAGCCCACAGGTGTTCCAGCCACCGCCGGAGCCGCCGTGCGCCGATCCTTTGCGGCAGTTTTTTCCCTGCCATCCACAGTGCCATTGCCGCACTGACCATCTGGGCAAAAACCGTTGCGATCGCCGCACCTGCGGTTCCCATCCCCAGCCCGCCTACCAGCAGAATGTCTCCTACAATGTTGATAATCGAACTGACCAGCAGAATATACAGGGGACTTTTGGAATTTCCAAAGGCACGCAGGACACCGGAGGCCATGTTGTATAAAATCATAGCCCAAATGCCCCCGAAATAAATTCTCGTATATTCCAGGGTCTGAGCATAAATATCCTCCGGGACCTGCATGAATTGCAAAAGCACAGGTGTCAGCAGAACACCTCCTACTGCGCACAGGATCCCAAGTACCACCGCCAAGGCGACCGCTGAGAGCATGCAGGAGCGCAATCCGTCCCGGTTCTCCGCACCAAAGTGCCGGGAAATCAGGATGGTCGCCCCGGCAGCAAGGCCGTTCATAAAATTGATGGGAAACCGAAAGAGCGTATGCACGGAATCAATGGCCGCCAGTGCGATCTTCCCGGCAATGCGCCCAACGATCACCGCATCCGCCGTCACATACAGCTGCTGCACCAGGCTGCTGAGCATCAGCGGCACCACAAAGGCCAGCAGGGCAGAACCGATGGGGCCGGAAATCAGGCTTTCGTTTCTTTTCACGCCATCCTACCTTTCCTCAGGAAACAGATGACAGGCCACGCCGTGTTCTTTGGACAGCCAGCGCATTTCCGGTTTTTCCTGGGCGCACTTTTCAAAGCATTGGCTGCAACGATCCCGAAATGGGCAGCCCGCCGGAATATCCAGGGGGCTGGGTGGCTCCGAGTCAATAACCGTAATAGGCTTCCTCGGGTCCGTATCCAGGTCCAGGACTGCATCAATGAGTGTACGGGTATAGGGATGCCGGGCCTGCGTGCGCAAATTCTCCCCAGGTAAAACCTCTACCACCCTGCCCAGATACATGACCGCCACCTGATGGGCCACGCTCTGCACCAAAGCAATGTCATGGCAGATAAAGCCTATGGTAAGGCCCTGCTCTCTCTGAAGTTTAACGATCAGTTCGATTATATTTTTCTGTACGGATACATCCAATGCTGCCGTTGCCTCATCCAAAATCAGGATCTCAGGCTGGAGGGCCAACGCCCGGGCAATTGCTACCCGCTGCCGCTGACCGCCGCTCATGCTGTGAGGGTAACGGTCTTCAAAATCTCCGGGCAGCTCCACCATTTCCAGGAGGCTGCGGCATACCGCTGCCCTTTCCTTTGGGGCGATCAGGCCAAAATTCAGCAAAGGCTCACAGACAATATCCCGCACCCTCATTTTGGGATTGAACGATGCGCCGGGATCTTGAAAAACCATCTGAATGTGCCGCCGTGTCTGCCGCAGCTTCTCTCCCCGAAGGGCCGTAATATCCTGGCCCCGATACAGGATCTGCCCGCTGTCCGGCCGGTCCAACGCTACCAGGAATCGCATAAATGTGCTTTTGCCGCAGCCGGATTCCCCTACAAGACCCAGCGTTTTTCCCTTTACCAGCTGCAATGAGACATCCTCATTTGCCCGCAGCCATCGGCCGTCAGAAGCGGGATAGCTTTTGCAAACATGCAGGGCCTCCATGATCACTTCCGGCTCAGACATAACGCACACCTCCCAACGTCGGAACGGATTCCAGCAGACTTCTTGTATAGGCATTGGTAGAAGATTGGAGAATGGTGTCCCGGTTCCCCGCCTCCTCGATGCGCCCCTGGCGCATCACCAGAATACGGTCTGACAAATAGGCGGCAACGCCCAGATTATGGGTGACCAGCAGGATTGCCGTTCCATAATCCCTGCGCAGTCTGGCCATCTCCCCGACGATCTGGGCCTGGGTCGTCACATCCAGCGCAGAGGTGGGCTCATCCGCCAGCAGCAGCTTCGGTTCATAGCTCATGGCCATGGCAATGCCCACCCGCTGCTGCATACCGCCGGAAAGCTGAAAGGGATAGGAGCGCATGATATTTTCAGGACTTGGCAGTCGCATTCTGGCAAGCATTTGGGTTCCTTTTTCCCAGGCTTCTTTTTTTGTCAGTTTCTCATGGGTTCGCAGATACTCCGCAAAAACGGTACCGATTTTGCGGGTAGGATTCATCATGGCCCCGCTGTCCTGAAAAATCATGGAAATTTCCCGTCCTCGGACAGTGCGCCACTGCTCCGGGGTAACATTCAGAAGATTCTTTCCGTCAAATACAATATTCCCCTGGGTAACAGCACCGCCTCCCGGCAACAGCCCCAGGATCCCACGGATCACGCTGGTTTTCCCGCTGCCGCTCTCGCCCACCAGACTGACGATCTCACCAGGCTCCATATGCAAAGAAAAATCCTCCACAGCCTGCGTTTCTCCATAGGCGATGGTAACATGGTCCAGTTCCAGCATTTTTCTACGCCTCCTTGGGGTCAAGAATATCCCGCACGGAATCTCCCAGCATGTTAAAAACCGTAACGACCAGGAAAATGGCCAATCCCGGGAAGATCATCATCCAGGGTGCGGACTGCATACAGGCACGGCCTTCGTTGAGCATATAGCCCCATTCCGGCGCGGGGGGCCTGGTACCGAAGCCCAGAAACGACAGTGCCGCCAATTCCAGCATCATGCCGCCAATATCTGTAGTGGCCGTAATGATCAGCGTGGGCAGGGCGTTGGGAAGCATATAAGAAAAAAGCATATGCTTTGTTTTGGAGCCTGTCACAATGGCCGCTGACACATAATCCCGGTCCCGGATCTTCAAAACCAGGCTTCTGGAAAGTCTTGCGTACTTGGTCCAGTTGACCAGGACAATGGCGATGATCGCATTCCGGCTGCCTGCCCCCATAATTCCGGCAACAGCCAGAGCCAGCACCAGGCCGGGAAAGGCCAGCATCATATCCGCAATGCGCATGATCACCCCATCGACCCAGCCCCCAAAATATCCGGCCGTCACACCCGCCGCGGTGCCAACCAGGAAAATCAGAGCGACCACACCAAAGGTCGCACTGAGAGAAGCCCTTGCTCCGTAAATGACCCGGGTGAAAATATCCCGGCCCATTTTATCGGTGCCAAAAATATGGGCCCGGCTGGGTGCCTCCAGGGCCTCCGTCAGAGAACCTTTCAGGGGATCCGCACCGCCGGTCACCACCGGGGCAAATATCGCCCCCAGGATGATCAGCAGAGCCAGAATCAGGAAAAATGTAAACTGCTTATGGGCAAGGAAGAAATTTTTCTTTTTCATCGTATCTGCTCCTTTGCCCGCATTCTGGGGTCTACGGCCCCATAGGAGGCATCTACCAGAAGATTGATGACCATGTAAATCAGTGCCAGCCAGAGAACGTACCCCTGAATCAGATTATAGTCGCTGGAAGTGATGGCCGAAACCGCCAGATTTCCCAATCCGGGATAGGAAAAAATCACTTCTACCACACTGGTACCACCAAGCAGACTGCCAACGGACAGTCCAAACATGGTGATAAGCGGCAGCAGCGCATTGGGGAACACGTTTCTCCACAAAATCACGGATTCCCGAACGCCCCTGGCCCTGGCCCCCACCACATAGTCCTGGTTCATCTCTTCCAGAACCGCCGTGCGGACCTGCCTGGTATATTTAGAGGACATGGCAAGGGCCAGTGTCAGCGCAGGCAGAAAAATACTGCGCAGATCCCCGGCAGAACTGATGACGGGAAAGGCCTTTATACGAACGCAGAACGCCAGCATCAGCAGCAGGCCCACCCAGAAATTCGGCATGGCACAGCCTACAAAGGTCAGCCCCCGTACCAGATAATCGATCCACCGGTCCTTATACACCGCGGACAGCATACCAAGAGGCACTGCCAGAAGCAGCATCAGCCCCATGGAAAGCAGGGTCAGCTTCACCGTAGGCCAAAGCCGCCCCAGAAGCAATTCCGTCACCGGCTTGTTCAGCGTATAGGATTTTCCGAAGTCTCCCCGCAGACAGTTCCGCAGCCAGCGGAGATACTGGGTCGGCAGCGGATCGTTGAGGCCCAGTTCTTCCCTGGTTTCCGCCACCAGTTCCTCCGTGGGCATGATCCCTGCGGCAGTATACATATTGCGCACAGGGTCTCCTGGAGACAGATAGGTCAGCAAAAAAGTCACAAAGCTGATACCCACCAGCACCACCAGAATCTGCGCCAGCCGAAGGGCCAGTTTTTTCTTCTTCAAGGCCGATTCTCCTCCCTTTATACACAGCCGAGGCTTTGGCCCCGGCTGTGCGAGAAACGTTTTTCTTTAGGCAGGTACGATTTCTGTGGTCAGCCAGTAGTAGTCCGCCGTATGGATATGGGCGAAGCCCACGTTCTTGGAGTAGATCATGGAGGAATTGTAGTAGCCGTCCACAATGACCAGGGCGTCGTCGATGACGATCTGCTGCATCTGCCGGATCAGGTCTGCCCGCTTTTCAGTGTCCATTTCACCCTTGAGCTGCTCATAGAGGGCATCGTATTCGGGGTTGCTGTAGCCGCAGTAGGTACCGTCTGTGGTCCAGTTTGCCATATACTCAAAGGGATCGCCGGTGCCCACTGTGGTCCAGTTGTTATTATTGAGATCGTACTCGCCCGCCGCCAGCTTGCTCCACTGATCGTCCGAGCTGCCGAAATCCGCGGTGCAGGCAATGCCGATTTCCGCCAGATACTGCATATGCGCATTGGAAAAATCATTGAGCATCCGGTTTTCATAGGAAACATAGCGTAGGTCGATTTTCTTTCCGTCCAGTTCCCGGAAACCGTCGCCATCGGAGTCCACGATGCCCGCATCGTCCAGCAGTTTCTTTGCCCCCTCAGGGTCATACTTATAGGGGTTTACCAGCTTGTCATAGCCATAGTTCAGGGTAGAGGGCAGGACAGAGAAGCCGGCAGTGTACAGCCCACCAATGGTCTTGGAGGAGCAGATGGTATCATTGTCAATGCCCATGAGAATGGCCTGCCGGAGGGTCTTGTTGCCCAGAACACCGTTCAGGTTCATCCAGCTGAAACCGCAGCGTACACCGGAGGCAATGTCCACCGTGTAATTGGCGTCCTGCTGGAAGTTCTGGATGTCCGAAACATTGGTGATGTTCTCCACCAGGTCCACCTGGCCGCTCTGCAGTGCCATGGTCTTGGCAGAGGCATCGCCCATAAAGAGAATATGGACCTTGTCATAGGGTACTTTTTCCCGATAGTTGGGGTTGGCTTTCATATCGTAACCCACACCCACGCCGTTGAATTTGTCGATCATATAGGGACCGGTACCGATGGCACCGTTGTCAAAATCCTTTGTATGCTCCACATCCAGGATCGCCATCACCGGATAGGCCAGCTGGCCGGGCAAATTGGCATAGGGCTTGGAGGTCACGATGGTAACGGTATTGGCGGCATCATCGGCAGTCACCTCCGCCTCATATTCCAGGTATTTCTGAGGCTTGGCAGAACCGCCGGGACCCACCTCTTTCAGGTAATCAAAATAGGTCTTTACGCTGGAGGGAGTAAGGGGGCAGCCATCGGAAAATTTGATGTCCTTTTTCAGGGTAATGACCCACTGGGTGTGTTCGTCATTGACCGTATAGCTCTCCGCCAGCCATGGCTCCACATTCATACTGTCGTCAAATCGAAACAGTGCTTCACTGATGCCATAGCGCATACAGTTCCAGGAGGAACTGATGGCCATAGCCGTGTTGACGGACCCGTCATCATACATCTGACAGCCGAAGTTCAGTACCTTTTGAGATGTCTCCTCTTTGGCATCCCCCTGCTTCCCGGCGCAGCCGGAGAGCAGCAATGCAGCGCACAGGAGCAACGCCATCCATGTTTTCCGATGTTTCATACCTTATCATCCTTTCATAATTTGTTCCCAAAATACGGCGCAAAAAAAGCCGGACTTCCGTCCGACTAAAAAACATACGCAAAGGAGACATCGCCAAAAATGGCAACAGCTACATTTTGCAGAATGATCCCTGTCCGACGCAAGTGCATTCTCAAAAATAAGCAGGTCTCCTGACTTAAGTTACGTCCGCAGCGCCTTCCCAAAAAATCAGTGGCATCATGCTGCATCCTAGCTATCACAGTGACGGGATCGTCCCGGAATCACACCGGCTTCCCTTTTCATCGGGCAACTGTCCGAACTTATTTTCAGCGGCCAAAAGGCCGACTTTGTGAACTTTTCATTATTATCGCATAACATATTTGTCTTGTCAACAAAATAATGATAGAATTAAATACATTTTTTGTTTAAAAATGCTAAAACCCAGAAAGCAGACCCCAACGATATGAAAAAGTCCGGATTTTTCATGTACGGGTAAGACTACAGGACTCGATGGCCGCTTTGCCCCCGGCAAAGCGTATGGTTGCCACCAGTTTTTGAACTGGTGGCCGCAAGATGCCACTGGCTTCTTGCATTTAGATGGGTTCGAGTCCCGTAGTCTCCACCATAAGTCCACCGTAATTTTGATAGAATTACGGTGGACTTTTTCTATGCCCGAAAACCGCTTGAAATAGGGCTTTTCGGCTGTTCAGGCTCATAAACGAACCCCGCTGCAGTGAACTGCTGCCAAGTCCCTCTCTTTTCTTGTGTCTTTTGGAATGTGAAAAAAAGCTTGAAATTCCATATTCCCCATGATATAATCCAGCTGCCAAAGCAAATGGGAGAATTTTCCCCCATTTCTGCGGAAGAATGTGCCGATTTTGGCCCAGCCCGGTTTCCGGGCCGGGCTTTTGTACAATATAAGGGAAAGGAATCTTCCTATGCAGAATAAATCCAAAAAGTCCGCCGTCAGGTCTCTGGCGGTCATGGTTCTTTTTCTGCTCATCGCCATCGGACTGGTGGTGGAGCTGCTTCGTATTTATGTTCCAAATGTCTGGGCCGCCTTTTCCAGCGGGGATGAAAATGCCCTGCAGACCTGCTTCGACGGACAGAGCACCGCCTACAGCGCCGGGCTGCTGTGGCTATTGTCCTTCGTCCAGATCCTCTCCGTGGTTCTGCCCGCCATGCCCGTTCAGCTGGTGGCCGGGATCGTCCTGGGGCCCTGGCTGGGCTGCGCGGTCTGCCTGACCGCCTGCATGGCCGCTCATATAGCCGTCTTTTACGCCGCGACCCACGCCCAGACATCCCTCGCCGCCCTGGAGGAGGCCTCCTCGAAGCTGAAAAAGGCCCGGGATGCCCTATCCGTCAAGCGGAATCGCACCTATTACACCACCATCCTTCTGCTGGCCCCGGGGCTGCCCAACGGCATCATCCCCTATGCCGCAGCCCACGCCGGGCTGCAGGGGCGGCGCTATTTCCTGGCGCTGCTGCTGGCCCTGCCCGTGCCCACCTTCGTCACCTGCCTTGCAGGCGATCTGCTGCTGTCCGGAGTCTGGTGGGTCGGCATTGCCATGCTGGCCGCGCTCTACATTCTTGTTGGCGTGCTCTTCCTCCGGCGGGATTCCCTGCCGGGCAAGATTCGGGGCCAGCTGCATAGGCAAAAGGCATCTCAGAACGGATAAAAACCGCAGAGGTCACGTGCTCCTAAAGCACCGGCCTCTGCGGTCTTTCTCATCTCTGGGGATGCTTCTTCAAAAAGAACAGGAGCAGCGTCAGCGCCAGCAGGTCTGCCGAGCCGCCGGGAGAGAGATTTTTCTCAATGAAGCGCTTGTCCAGCGATTCCAGGGTCTCCCGGCTGGGGAAGTTCTCCCGGTCCAGAATCTCCCGTACCTCGAGCGTGGCCTGCTGCATTCCATCAAAGCCGCCCCGGTGGATCATATTGGTATCCGCCGTGTGGACCAGCAGAGCCAGTAGGGCCGCGCAGCTAGCTTCATTGATATCCTTTCCCGCTGCCAGCGCCGCTTCCAAAGTTGGCAGGCCCACCTCCCGCACCGCCGGGAAGCCCGCCTCTGCCTGGCCCCGAACGCCGGTAACGCCATGGAGTATATAGAGCTTCTGTCCGGCAGTCTTTGCCGTTTCCGGGGTGAGACCCCGATAGTCCTCGCTGACGATGCCCTTTGCCATAGCTGCGCATTCCTCCAGGACGCGGTCCGGATCTGCCCAGTTTTTCCTGTCCAGCCGTCCCAGCGCGCCACAAAGGATGCCCATGGAGAAAATGGCCCCCTTGTGGGTGTTGACGCCCACGGTTGCCCGGCGCATTTCCGCCTCGGCCAGCTTTCCAGGCAGACGCAGCGCCCGGAGGGTCTCTGTCGGCGTGCCCCCCTGCCGCCCGATGCGGACGCACTGGGCAAAATAAGGCTGCAGGGCTGCGGCGCTGGCCTGGAAGGTAAAGAAGTCCATATCGCGGTGGCTGCCGCTGTTCTCCCGGTCCACCAGGCCCGGCTTGGGGGTAATCGCCACCTCATACAGCAGGGCCTGGCAGGCATACCGCGCCGCCTCCCGGCTGTCCGCCTCGTCCACAGCCTCCCGCAGGATTTCCCGGGTCTTCGCCTGGAGCTCTTCTACGCTGTGCTTCCGGCTCCGGGCGCAGACCTGGGCGCTCTCCCCGCAGAGCAGGCACCGCCGCCCGGGCAGGCCCAGCTCCTGCCGCTCCACCTTGCTGCCGTCCGGCCGCAGCACATCCATATCGAACAACCGCCCGATGGGCGCATGATCCTCCAGCTCCGCCGTAATGGCCTTGACGGCCAGAGGCTCGGCATCCACCAGCAGAATACACTCGTTGCCCGTCTTCTCCCGGACCTCTTCAAAACCGGAAACCGCCACGCCCGCAACGTCCAGCTGCCCCAACAGCAGCCGCTTCCCGAGGTCATAGCCGCTGCCGATCAGGGGGCTGTTTTTGATGGGGCCCGCAATGTTCATCGTGAAGCAGATCATCGTCCGCCCGCGTCTCAGCAGCTCCCGCTGCCGCCAGGCCCGCTTCTCCCGGGCCTCCAGCATTTCCGTCAAAGATACTTCCATGGTTTCCTCCTACATTTGTGCTTACACGATCCTACTGCACATCATACACGGTTTTCTTCCATTTGTGAAGCTGTTTTTGCACCGGCGAACATTTTCTACGAAAACACCCCCTGCGGTTGACCGGACCGCAGGGGGTGTTTCCAGAGAAAAGAGAGGTAAGAAAAAAATTTCACTTTCGCTTCCGTCTCCGAAAGCTACCTTGCACTTGCATGGTTATTATACCGCATTTCCCCAGAAATGCAAGCTTTATTTTGTTAAATATATATTAACCGTGTCAAATTATTCCTTTTGTAATTGTGCATATTGTATAGTTGTAAACATTTTATGTCTGTCCCTTGACTTTTGGCGGAATTGGAGTATAGTATAGGCAAATAAAAATTAGCACTCGTATTTATAGAGTGCTAAACCATGAAAGAAGGATGGCTATGAATTTTCAGAACTATACGCAAAAGTCCATGGAGGCTGTCCAGAACGCCAAAAACCTTGCAATTCAAAACAGCAATCAGCAAATGGAGCAGATCCATCTGCTGGTGGCTCTGCTGCAGCAGGACGGAGGGCTTGTGCCCCAGCTGCTGAAGAAGATGGATGTGACGGTAGAGAGTCTGGAAGCCGCCGCGAAAACGGAGCTGGGCAAGGTCCCTGCAGTCACCGGCAGCCGGGAAGCCGACCGGTTCTATATCAGTGCCGACATGGATGCAGCCTTTACTGCCGCCGAAGCAGAGGCCAGCACCATGAAGGACGAATTTGTCTCCGTGGAGCATCTGTTCCTGGGGCTGCTGGAAACCGCTCAGGGCGGCGTGAAGCGGATCTTCTCCGACTACCGCATTACCAAGGAGGCCGCGCTCAAGGCCCTGCAATCCGTCCGGGGCAACCAGCGGGTCACCTCCGACAGCCCTGAGGGCACCTATGATGCTCTGGAAAAATACGGCACGGACCTGGTCAAGAAGGCCAAGGAGCAGAAAATGGACCCGGTTATCGGCCGTGACGAAGAGATTCGGAATGTGATTCGAATTCTCTCCCGGAAAACCAAGAATAACCCCGTCCTCATCGGCGAGCCCGGCGTGGGCAAAACCGCCATTGTAGAGGGGCTGGCCCAGCGGATCGTAAAGAAGGAGGTCCCCTCCTCTTTGCAGGACAAGACCATTTTCTCCCTGGATATGGGTGCCCTGGTGGCCGGTGCCAAGTACCGGGGCGAATTTGAGGAGCGGTTAAAGGCCGTTCTGAACGAGGTCAAGCAGTCCGAGGGCAGAATTCTGCTGTTCATCGATGAGCTGCACACCATTGTGGGTGCCGGCAAGACCGAGGGCAGCATGGATGCCGGCAACCTTTTGAAGCCTATGCTGGCCCGGGGTGAGCTGCACTGCATCGGCGCAACGACCCTGGACGAATACCGGCAGTATATTGAAAAAGATCCCGCTCTGGAGCGCCGTTTTCAGCCCGTCATGGTCAATGAGCCCACGGTGGAGGACACCATCGCCATTCTCCGTGGCCTGAAGGAGCGCTATGAGAACTTCCACGGCGTGAAGATCACAGACCCCGCCATTATCGCCGCCGCTACCCTTTCCCACCGGTATATCACCGACCGGTTCCTGCCGGACAAGGCCATCGACCTGATCGATGAGGCCTGTGCCCAGCTGCGGACCGAGCAGGACTCCATGCCCACGGAGCTGGACAGCGTGAACCGCCACATCATCCAGCTGCAAATTGAGGAGGAGTCCCTGAAGAAGGAAGAGGACGAGCTGTCTAAGAGCCGCCTGGCCCAGCTTCGCAAGGAGCTGGCCGAGGAGCAGGAAAGCTTCAACGCCAAGAAGGCCCAGTGGGAAAACGAAAAGAATTCCCTGGAAAAGGTTCAGAAGATCCGTAAGGACATTGAGGACCTGCACCGCCAGATCGAATCTGCCGAGCAGAGCTACGACCTGGGCAAGGCCGCAGAGCTGAAATATGGTCGCCTGCCCCAGCTGCAAAAGGAGCTGGAAGAGCAGGAGCGCCGGAACCAGTCCGAAGGCGACAGTGCTCTGCTGCACGAGAAGGTCACCGACGAGGAAATCGCCAAGATCGTGGAGCGCTGGACGGGCATTCCCGTCAGCCGTCTGGTCCAGGGGGAGCGGGAGAAGCTGCTGAACCTGGAAAGCATCCTCCACAAGCGTGTGGTTGGCCAGGATGAGGCCGTCAAGGCCGTGACCGAGGCCATCCAGCGCAGCCGTGCAGGCATCCAGGACCCCAACCGGCCCATCGGTTCCTTCCTGTTCCTGGGCCCCACAGGCGTGGGCAAGACGGAGCTGGCCAAGACGCTGGCTGAAGCCCTGTTTGACGACGAGAACAACCTGGTGCGGATCGATATGTCCGAATACATGGAGAAATTCTCCGTCAGCCGTCTGATCGGCGCGCCTCCCGGATACGTGGGCTACGAGGAAGGTGGCCAGCTGACCGAGGCCGTCCGCAGGAAGCCCTACAGCGTGGTGCTGTTCGATGAGGTGGAAAAGGCCCATCCCGATGTGTTCAACATCCTGCTGCAGGTGCTGGACGACGGCCGGATCACCGACTCCCAAGGCCGCACCGTGGACTTCAAGAACACCATTCTGATCCTGACCTCCAACCTGGGCTCTCAGGAGCTGCTGGGCGGCATCCGGGACGACGGCGAAATTGACCCCGCCGCCAAGGAGCGGGTCATGATGCTGCTGCGCCAGAGCTTCCGCCCCGAGTTCCTGAACCGTCTGGACGAGATCGTCTTCTACAAGCCCCTGACCAAGGACAACATCACCAAGATCATCGACCTTCAGATCGACAAACTGAACGAGCGTCTTGCCGAGCAGCAGATCACCTGCCGCCTGACAGATGCAGCCAAGCAGCACATTGTGGACGAAGCCTACGACCCCGAGTTCGGTGCCCGTCCTCTGCGCCGCTATGTGCAGCACACCGTAGAGACCATGCTCAGCCGCAAGATTCTGGAAGGCCGCATCACCACCGGCTCCACCGTCACCGTGGACTGCCGGGATGGCGAACTGGTGCTGGCATAACCGCATAAACACTTTGACCCCGCCGCAAGTTTTCCCTGCGGCGGGCAATAATCTCGGTCTTGGTTTCGATTCTCCTTCCGATTTTGTTCCCGGCAAAAACAGATACGCCCTGCCGCGTCTCCCTTTTGAGCAGACGCGGCAGGGCGTATGTTATTTTGGTTTACAGCTCCACGTCCATCTTGGCGATGACGGCAGCGCAGCGGGGGCACAGGCCCTCGGCGTTGGCGTTTACGGAGTGCATCCAGCAGCGGGGGCACTTGGTGCCCTTGGCCTCGGATACGCCCACGGTGAGCTGGGGGAAGTTCACACCGGCGGCAACCTCGGCCCCCTCCTCGGGGGCAGTCCAGGTGCAATCGGAGACGATGCAGATCTCAGCCAGGTTGAGCCCGGCGCAGGCCTTCTTCAGGTCCTCATCAGCGGTCTGCAGGGTCACATGGGCCTCCAGCGCCTTGCCGATGCGCTTGTCGGCACGGGCCTTTTCCAGCACGCCGTTCACGTCCTGGCGGAGCTTCATGACGGTATCCCAGCGGGCCATAGCGGCATCGTCCAGGGCATAGGCGTCAAAGTTCTCGGGCATCTGATTGAGCAGCACGTTCCGGCCGTCGTCGCAGGCGCGGTGGGGCATGGACTGCCAGATCTCGTCGCAGGTGAAGGCCAGGATTGGGGCAAAGACCTTTGCCATGGCATCCAGGATCAGGAACAGGGCAGTCTGGGCGGAACGGCGGCGCAGGCCGTTCTTCTCTTCACAGTACAGCCGGTCCTTCAGAATATCCAGGTAGAAGCTGGACAGCTCCACCACGCAGAAATCATTGATGGCATGGGAGACCATGTGGAACTCATACACATTGTAGGCTCTCCGGCATTCCTTCACCAGAGCGTTCAGCTTGGTCAGTGCCCACTTGTCCAGCTCCTCCATATCCTCGGGGGCCACCAGATCATCGGGATCAAACTCGTTCAGGTTGCCCAGGCAGTACCGGGCAGTGTTGCGGAATTTCAGATAGTTCTGGGCGATCTGCTTGAAGATCTCCTTGGAGCAGCGCACGTCCGCGTGGTAGTCAGAGGAGGCGGCCCACAGGCGGACGATGTCCGCACCGAACTCCTTGATCAGGTCCGCAGGGTCAACGCCGTTGCCCAAACTTTTGTGCATGGCCCGACCCTGGCCGTCCACGGTCCAGCCGTGGGTCAGCACCTGCTTAAAGGGCGCGCCCTGGTCCAGAGCGCCGACGGAGGTCAGCAGAGAGGACTGGAACCAGCCGCGATACTGGTCGGCGCCCTCCAGATACACATCGGCAGGCCACTGCTCGGGGTGCCGGTGCATCAGAGAGGCATAGTGGGTGGAGCCGGAGTCGAACCAGCAGTCCAGGGTGTCCTTCTCCTTGGTGAAGTCCTTGCCGCCGCAGTGGGGGCAGGTAAAGCCCTCGGGGGCCAGCTCCATGGCGTCCTTCTCGAACCAGATATTGGAGCCGTATTCGTCAAAGAGCTTAGAAAGCTTCTCGATGGATTCCGGGGTGGACACGGGCTTGCCGCAGCTCTTGCAGTAGAACACGGGGATGGGCAGGCCCCAGCGGCGCTGACGGGAGATGCACCAGTCGGCGCGCTCGCGGATCATGCTGGTCATGCGGTCCTGGCCCCAGGCGGGGTACCACTGGACATTTTCAATGGCCTTGATGGCCTGGTCCTTGAAAGATTCCACAGAGCAGAACCACTGAGGGGTGGCCCGGAAGATGACGGGCTTCTTGCAGCGGTCGTGATGGGGATAGGAGTGGACGATCTCCTCGGAGGCAAACAGGGCGCCGGAGGCGCGCATATCCTCCAGGATGACGGGGTTACTTTCCTCGGTCTTCATACCGGCATACTTTCCGGCGTAGTCGGTGTGGCGGCCGTAGTCATCCACGGGCACCACCAGCTCCATACCGTAGCGCATGCAGGTCTGGTAGTCGTCGGCACCGAAACCGGGGGCGGTGTGGACACAGCCCGTACCGGAATCCATGGTGACGTACTCTGCGTTCACCAGGCGGGAGGTCTTGTCCATGAAGGGATGCTGGGCCAGCATATTCTCAAAGAAGGAGCCGGGATAGCTGGCCAGGACCTCGTAATTTTCAAAACCGCCGATATGCATGACCTTGTCCATCAGGGCCTCGGCCATGATGTAGGTCTCGCCATTGTCCGCCTTGACGAGGACATAGCTGTCTCTGGGGTGCAGGCAGATGGCCAGGTTGCCGGGCAGAGTCCAGATGGTGGTGGTCCAGATCACGAAGTAGGTCTTGGACAGGTCGAACTGGGAGAGCTTGCCCAGATCGTCCTTCATGGGGAACTTGACATACACGGTGGTGCAGGGGTCATCCTTATACTCGATATCGGCCTCGGCCACGGCGGTGACACAGTAGGGGCACCAGGTGACGGGCTTCAGGCCCTTGTAGATATAGCCCTTGTCAAACATCCGGCCGAAGATCTTGACCTCCTGGGCCTCAAAATGCTTGTCCATGGTGCGGTAGGGATGCTCCCAGTCCCCCACAACGCCCAGGCGCTTGAAGCCGCCCATCTGCTTCTGGATGAAATCCTCTGCAAAGTCTGCGCAGGCCTTCCGGAACTCGGGCACGAACATATCTTTATTGAGCTTCTTCTTGGAGGTCTCGATGGCCCGCTCGATGGGCAGACCGTGGTTGTCCCAGCCGGGGACATAGGGGGTGTAGTAGCCCATCATGGCATGGCTGCGGACGATGAAGTCCTTCAGCGTCTTATTCAGGGCGTGGCCCATGTGGATATAGCCGTTGGAGAAGGGAGGGCCGTCGTGCAGGACAAAGCGGGGAAGGTCCTGATTTTTCTTCAGCATTTCGTTGTACAGGTCCAGGTTCTGCCAGTGCTCCAGCATTCCCGGCTCCCGTGCAGGCAGACCGGCCTTCATAGGGAAGTCGGTCTTCGGGGTGATGATCGTATTTTTGTAGTCCATTGGAATAACCTCCGTCGATTGTTCTATTGAGCGTTTATTGAATTGATTTGCGTATTACAGAATACGGTATGAGTTGACAGTTTACAGTTGACAGTTGACAGTTTTTAGATTTTACAGAACAGCTTTCGTTGTATCCAACTGTCAACTGTTCACTGTCAACTGTCAACTAAAAAAGCCTTTGTCTCCCATAATAAGAGACAAAGGCATAATTTCCTCTGCGGTACCACTCTCGTTCCGCGCTTTGCGCGGCACTCGTCTGCGCGGTATCGGGCGCACCCGGTGCGGTCTACTTCCCTTTTGGGGTTCGGCGCACTGCTCCGAGGGGATAAGCATCCGGGCCTCCTTTGCTGCCTTGCACCTTCCGGCAGCTCTCTGAAAAGGATCGTCCCAGGCTCCTGTCCTCGTCCTGGCATTGCATATTGGGAAAAAATTATTTGTGGGTGGGGTCGTAGTTCCGGCCAAACTGCAGGTTCAGGTTGGCAAAGCGGCTTGTGGTGGTATCGGTCGTGGGATGCTTGGGCTCTGCCTTGGGAGCAGTGTCCTCAGTGGAGCCCACCAGGGCCTCCACATTATGGGCGATCTCATCGGCCACGCTGCCGCTGTCATAGTGCATGGCGTCAGCCACAGCTGCAGCAGGTTCCGCAGGCGCAGCAGGGGCTGCGGGTGCGACGGGAGCAGCGGGCTTTGCAGCGGGGGCTGCGGCCTTAATGCGCTCCAGAGCCTGAATGCAGGCGCGCATCTGCTCCTGAATTTCGGCAATTTTGGCGTTGGCGGCCAGACGGGCCTCCTCCACCCGGGCGTTCTCTGCTGCGATCAGCGCCTCGGCATTGCTGCCAGCTGCGGCAGGGGCAGCGGGAACGGCGGAAGCGGTGATGGCCTGTGCCTTGGCAGTGGCCTCCTTCAGCATCCGGTCGCACTTGGCCTTGGCCTCCAGAAGCATCTTGTCGGCAGCCGCCTTGGCGTCGCCGGAGGCAGTCTTGGCCTCCACGCCGCTCTTGCGGTACTCTTCCAGCTTGCTGGCCAGGACACGCATCTTGCTCTTGAGCAGTGCATTTTCCTTATACAGCGTAACATAATCCTCGGTCAGGGGCTCCAGGAATTCATCCACCTGCTGCATATTGTAGCCGCCGAAGGATGCCTTGGAAAAAGACACCTGATCGATTTGCTGCGGAGTGATCATATCTATCTTCTCCTTCCTATGATCTGTAAATAAAAGTAGTCGGATATCCGCTTGCGTAAAAGCAACCGTTTCCCCAGGCAGTGCCCCACGATCCAATCAGCGCAGCCGACGGAAAAGCTCCATTGGCCGCCCCAGGCGAATTGCGCGGTACTGCCTTATATTAGATGTAATTTTCAACCTCTGCCTGCAGGGTCTCCAGATCGCCGGAGATCTCCATATTGTGGGGGCAGAAGAGATAGGCGGACTGGGCGATCTTCTTCACATCGCCATCCAGTGCGTAAACGCAGCCGGACAGGAAATCCACCACACGGCGGGCCATGGCCTTGTCCACATTCTCCATGTTGACGATCACGGCCTTGTGGTCCCGCAGATCGTCGGCGGCCTTGGAGGTGTCGTTGAAGCTGCCCGGGCGGAACAGCACAACCTCCTGCTTATTGGCAGAGGAGCCGGTGTGCAGCACGGGGCCATTGAATCCGGAGCTGCTGCCCAGCGCGCCGGAACCGGACGCAGAAATGGAGCCGAAACCAAAATCGCTGTCCTCTTCCTCCTCCGGCTCATCCTCTACCGGGGCTGCAGCGCGGGGGCGGCGGGCAGGGGCACTGCGGCGGGCAGGTCTTTCCTCTTCTTCCTCGTATTCGTCCTCAGTATCCTCTTCGTCTTCGTCGTAATCATCGTAATCGTCGTCGGAATAGGGAGCGGCAAACTTTTTCACGTTGTCCCAAAGGCTCATTTCTGTTTTTCCTCCTGTATCTTTACATCTTCTGATGAGCAGTGGTGTAATCTCTTGCACCGAAAATGGCGGTGCCTATGCGAACCATGGTGCTGCCCGCGGCGACGGCATCCGCGAAGTCGCCGGACATTCCCATAGATAAACAGTCTACCGAAACATTATCGTTCTTTTTTGCCCGTATGTCAACATATATTTGCCGCATTTTAAGAAAAAATTTTAAATTATCGCCGGGATTCCGGGAAATTGGGGGAATTGCCATAAGTCCCCGGAGCCGGATGTTGGAAAAACTGTCAATTCTGTCCACAAGCGGAAGAATATCCTCCTCCGCAAATCCGGACTTTGCAGCCTCCTCGCCGATGTTGACCTCCAAAAGGATGTCCTGGCAAAGGCCCTGCTTCTGGGCTTCCCGGGAAATCGCGGCAAGCAGATGCTCGCTGTCAACGCTCTGGATCAGGTCCACCTTTCCCACCACCTGCTTCACCTTATTGGTCTGCAAATGGCCGATGAAATGGACCTGAGCCCCAGCATAGGCATTGTCTGCCAGCTTGGCCGTAAGCTCCTGCACCCGGTTTTCCCCGCAGATGCGGACACCGGCCGCAATGGCCCGGCGCACCGCCTGGGCATCATTCATCTTGGTAGCTGCGCAGAGGGTAATCTCCCCCGGTTCCCGCCCGGCTGCCCGGGCAGCGGCAGCGATTTCTTCCAAAACTTTTTCCACATTTTCTTCAATCGACATAGGCGTTTTCCTTTCTGTATACGGCAAAAGGCGGCGGAATCGCTCCGCCGCCTGATTTCCGGGACGGTAGGGGGACGCGCCTTACAGACTGGGCGCAGCCGCCTTCAGAGGCCGGATAGGCGCAAGGGTGGAAATGGCATGCTTGTAGATCATCTGCTGCTTCCCGTCAGTCACAAGGACGACCACGAAGCTGTCAAATCCCGTAATGATCCCCCGGAGCTGGAAGCCATTCATCAAAAACAGCGTCACGGGAACCTTGTCCCGGCGGACCTCCTTGAGAATGGCATCCTGCAAATTCATGGTTTCGTTCATATGTATACCCGCTTTCTTGTTCATTTTTGGAGTACGCATATGCTAGCACGATTCACTTGTCGATTTCCCGCAGAAACTGTCGGGCGGAAAGGAAAATATCCTCTCCGGTTGTGTTCTCTCCCCGGATAAGCCAGTGCATGGCCTTGTTCCGGCGGAACCAGGTCAGCTGCCGCTTGGCGTATCGCCGGGAGGACTGGCGCACCTGGTCGGCGGCGGCTTCCAGAGGCTCTCTGCCTGCCAGGGCATCCACAAATTCCTTATAGCCAATGGCCTGCATGGCCGTGGCCTTCTCGGGAACACCGGAATCCAGCAGCCCCCGAATCTCCTCCAGCAGGCCCCTTTCCAGCATTTTCGTCACCCGCAGATCGATGCGGTCATAGAGCTGCTGCCGGTCTTCAAAATCCAGGCCCAGCCAGACAGGGGTGAACCGGGGCGGGATGGCCTGGGTACGGCGATTGTGCTCCGTGATGGTCTCCCCGGTTTCCAGATAGACCTCCAGCGCGCGCAGAAGCCGCTTCCGGTCCTGGATTCGCTCCGCCGCCTCCGGGTCAACGGAGCGCAGCCAGGCGGCCATGGCCTCCAGCCCCTCCGCATCCGCCTGGGCCTCCAGGCGCTGCCGGACACCGGTGGAGGGAAACGGCGCAAAGTCGTTTCCCCGGATGAGCGAATCCATATACAACCCCGTGCCGCCCGCAATAATGGCGGTCTTCCCCCGGGCGACAATGCCCTCCACAATGGGCAAAGCCTGGGCGCAGTAGCGGCTGACGGAATAGTCCTCCTCCGGGGAGGCCACATCGATCATGTGGTGGGGAATGCCCTGCATCTCCGCTTCCGTGGGCTTGGCCGTGCCGATATCCATGCGGCGATAGACCTGCATGGAGTCGCAGGAGACCACCTCGCCGTCCAATTCCTTGGCCAGCTCCACCGCCAGGGCGGTCTTTCCGGAGGCCGTCGGCCCGGCAAGGCAAATAATTGGGTTCATGGGCTTCGCTCCTTTACGTCCTCTTAAACTGCCGCTCCAGATTCTTTTTGCTCAGGGACACGCAGATGGGTCTGCCGTGGGGGCAGTATTTCAGGCTTTCATCGGACATGACCGCCTTGGCCACCTCCAGGAGCTCTTTTTCGTCATTGACCCACCCGGCCTTGATGGCGGCCTTGCAGGCCACGGTGTGGAGCATTTCATCCCGGACCGTGTCCGCCTCGGTCACCCGGCCCCGGAGCAGGTCCTCTGCCAGGGTCTCCACGGTTTCGGCGGCGTCATCCGGGCTCAGGTCCATGGGAATCTGCCGCAGAAGCAGGGTATTCTCCCCGAACTCCTCCAGAGAAAAGCCCAACTGCTCCATCATATCCGCGTGATTCACGATTTCAGCGGCAGCTTTCGGATTCAGGCGTACAGGAATAGGGGTTAGCAGAGTCTGGCCGACAATGGCCTCCTGATGGGCCTTCAGCTTGTTGAAAAGAATGCGCTCGTGGGCAGCGTGCTTATCGATGAGGAAGGCCTCGTCCCCTTGCTCCACCAGAATATAGGTCCGGTACAGCTCCCCCACCATGCGCCAGGGCGCTGCCGCAGGCATTTCCAGGGCCGTCTGCTCCGGCGCACAAGCCTGTTCCGGCTTCTTCCCGATCCTTTCCTCGGGCCGTGGCTTTTCCTCGGGCAGCGCAGGCAAGGGCTGCGCCGCTTTCGGCGGCACGGATGCAGGCGCAGCCACCGGCGGGACCGGCGGTGCTGCCGGGGCTGCCGAGGGCAGGATCACCTGGGAGCGCAGCGCGGCTCTCTCCGGCAGCTTGGCCGCAGCCGCTCTGGCTGCGGCGGGATCGGGCTGCGGTGCAGACTGCACAGCCTTGGAGAAGGCCTGGTAGTCCTGGGCAGTCATGGTGCGGAAGAACTCCTTTTTGGGAGCTGCCGCAGCCGTCTTTTCCGGCTGGGTCTCCGGGAAAAAGGTGGTATTTTTCGGAGAGAAATGGACCTGGGGCCGGTCCGGGGTCTTGTTCAGCGCCCCCAGCACCCCATAGTGTACGCAGTCAAAAACCGCTTTTTCATTGAGAAATTTCACTTCCGTCTTGGCCGGGTGGACATTCACATCCACCGCCGTCGGCGGCAGCTCCAGGCACAGCACACAGGTTGGGAATTTGCCCACCATAAGCTGATTCCGGTAGGCCTCCTCCAGGGCAGAGACCAGGAGCTTGGATTTCACAGGCCGGTGATTGACGAAAAAGGTCTGCAAATTCCGGCTGGGCCGGGCATCCGTGGGCTTGGACACAAAGCCGGTCACACGGTATTTTTCCCAGGTGCTGTCCACAGGGATCATGCTTCCGAAGTCCCGGCCATAGACGCAGTACACCGCCGCCCGGAGTCCGCCGTTGCCCGGCGTGGACAGAACGGTCTTGCCGTCCCGAATCAGGGAGATGGCAACCTCCGGATGGGCCAGAGCTTGCAGCTGCACCGCCCCCGTCACCCGGGAGCCCTCCACCGTATCGGCCTTCATGAATTTCATGCGGGCCGGGGTATTGTAAAACAGGTCCCGGATGATAATGGTGGTTCCGTCCGGGCAGCCGGCCTCGTTCTCCTCGGTCACCGCCCCGGCCTCCAGATGGAGGCTGACGCCGGTCAGGGAATCCGGGGTCTTGGTCAGCAGATCAATGCGGCTGACGGAGGAAATGGCCGCCAGAGCCTCCCCACGGAAGCCCATGGTGCCGATGGCATTCAGATCCTCGGCGCAGCGGAGCTTGGAGGTTGCGTGGCGCAGAAAGGCCGTGCGGGCATCCTCTGCGGTCATGCCGCAGCCGTTGTCCGTCACCCGCAGGAAGGTCATGCCCCCGTCCCGGATCTCCACGGTGACCTTGGTGGCCCCGGCGTCCACGGCGTTTTCCAGCAGCTCCTTGGCAACGGATGCCGGCCGCTCCACCACCTCACCGGCGGCGATCAGATTGGCAATATGGGGGGATAATTGGATGATTTTCGGCATAAAATTACCTCAAAAGGTTCAGGGAATACAGATTGATCAGGCTGTGCATAACAATTGGGCCATAGATGCTGCCGCTTTTCGTATAGCACCAGCAAAGCCACGCACCGCCAGGCAGATACTGCACAAAGGCAAGCACCAGCTGCAAGGGGGTATAGGCTCCCACATAGGAGACGATATGCACCATGGAAAAGGCCACCATGGACACCAGATATGCCGCCCAGGGGGCCGTGGAATAGATATTGCGGAACACCAGTCCCCGATAAACGCATTCCTCCGCCACCGGGGCCAGAATGCCCGTGCCCAGCAGCATCAGATAGTAGCTGCCCTGGGTCATGGAGGCGATGGAGGCATCGTTCCGGTTCACAAAACCGGGGTCAAGCTGCCGGATGGCCCAGTTCATAGCCAGTGTGCTGAGCCAGTAGGCCACCAGCGCCAGGACAATGGCCTGTCCAAAGAGAATGGGATGGGCCTTTACGCCTTTCCAGGAGCCGGAGAGGAACCGATGGTAAATCCAAAGGGTTGCCAGGAAATTGATGAGAAAAAAGGTAAAATTCACCTCGGCCAGAGACAGCGGCTTTTTCAGCAGGCCATTGAGGCCTGTCAGGATGCTCGGCAGGAGCAGCAGCTGAAAGCCAAACCAGCTGAAGCCCACAATGGTTTCATCCCGGCGAGGGATGGGAGATGAGAGGGATGTTTTTGCCATATTGATCGTTCCAATCTGTGGTTGTATGCAGATTGGGGGTTGCAGATGAATGAGTTGACAGTTGACAGTGTACAGTTGACAGTTATGGTGTCCCTTCGGGACAATTTTGAAATTATTAAATTTATTTCCGAAGGAAATGCCTTAACTGTCAACTGTCAATTGTCAACTGTCAACTCGTAGACAACCCCCAATTTGCGGAATTCACGCGTCCAGCATTTTCCGCAGCTGGTACAGCTGATTCATAGCCTCAATAGGCGTCAGGGTCTCTACCTGGACGGTTTTCAGGGCGTCGCACACCCGGTTTGCGGACAGGTCCAGCAGGCTCACCTGGTCATCCTCCTGCTTCCGGGGGACGGGGACATACTGGGGGCCCTCCGCTTCCAGCTCTGCCAGGATCTCCCGGGCCCGGGTAATGACGCTGTTCGGCAGGCCCGCCAGCTTGGCGACCTCAATGCCGTAGCTGTCGTCCGTAGCTCCCGGGACGATTTTCCGCAGGAAAAGCATCTGGTCTCCCCGCTTCTTCACGGCGATATTGTAGTTTTTCACATTGGGCAGCTTGCTCTCCATGGTAGAAAGCTCGTGGTAGTGGGTGGCAAACAGGGTCTTTGCCCCCAGCTTTTTGGGGCTGGCGGCAAATTCCAGCACTGCCCGGGCAATGCTCATGCCGTCATAGGTAGAGGTGCCCCGGCCAATCTCATCCAGAATCAGCAGGCTCCTGGAAGTGGCATATTTCAGAATGGAGGCCACCTCGGACATCTCCACCATAAAGGTGGACTGGCCGGAGGCCAGGTCGTCGCTGGCGCCGATTCTCGTGAACACCCGGTCCACCAGGCCGATTCGGGCGGCCCGGGCCGGGACGAAGGAGCCCATCTGGGCCATGAGCACGATCAGGGCCACCTGGCGCATATAGGTGGATTTGCCCGCCATATTGGGGCCTGTGATAATGGCAACCTGGTTGTCCTTTCCGCCGAGAGCGGTATCATTGGGCACGAACAGGGTGTCCTTCAGCATGGCCTCTACCACAGGGTGCCGTCCGTCGGTGATGGAAATTTCCGGTCCCAGGCTGATTTCCGGGCGACAGTAGCCCCGCTGCACCGCCACGGCGGCCAGGGAGCACAGCGTATCCGCCGCCGCCACCGCAGAGGCGGACTCCTGAACCCGGGCAGCCTGCCGGGCCAACTCCTCCCGCAGGGAGGTAAAGATCTGATATTCCAGGGCCGTCAGCCGGTCCTTGGCGGTGAGCACCTGGTTTTCCAGCTCTTTCAGCTCCTGGGTGATGTAGCGCTCGCAGTTTGCAAGGGTCTGCTTGCGGATGTAATTTGCAGGCACCTGGTCCATAAAGGACTTGGAAACCTCAATATAGTAGCCGAACACCCGGTTAAAGCCCACTTTCAGGGTTCGGATGCCGGTCTTTTCCCGTTCACTGGCCTCAATGGCCGCAATGGTGCCGGAGCCGCCGTCCATGATGTCCCGGAGCCGGTCTGCATCGGCGTTGGCCCCCTTGCGGATGATGCCGCCCTCCCGGACGGTGAGCGGAGGGTCGTCCACAATGGTTTTTTCAATTCTGTCTGCGCAGTCCGCCAGCGGGTCAATGGCCGCAGCAAGCTTTTGCAGCAGGGGGCTCCCCAGCTCTGCCAGGATCGTTTTCACCTGAGGCAGTGCCCGCAGCCCACGGGCAAAAGCCAGCAGGTCCCGGCAGTTGACGGTGCCGGTGACGATGCGGGTCATGACCCGCTCCAGATCCGTCACATCCTTGAGGGCCTCTTCCAGCTCGCCCCGGGCGATGGGGCTCTCCACCAGAGCCTCCACGGCGGCGTGCCGCCGGGTGATCTCTGCCGGGTCAAGCAGGGGCTTTTCCAGCCAGGAGCGCAGCATCCGCCCGCCCATGGCCGTGTGGGTCTTGTCCAGCACCCACAGCAGGGTGCCCTTTTTCTCCTTGGAGCGCATGGTCTCCGTCAGCTCCAGGTTCCGCCGGGCATCCAGATCCAGCTCCATGAACCGGCCGGTGGTGTAGTATTGCAGCTCCCGGATGTGTTTCAGGTCATTTTTTTGCAGGGTCAGCAGGGTTTGCAGCAGAGCCCCGCTGGCGGTCAGGGCTGCAGAGAAGGAGGCAAGGCCCAGCTCCTCCACAGAACGGCCGAAATGGCTTTCCAGGCAGGTACAGGCCTTTTCAAAATCGAAGTCCTCTGCCTTGCCCTCGTCCACGCAGCAGCTCAGGCGGCGGAAAAGCACATCGGAGATGGCCTCATCCTCTACCCCCTGGCCAAAGCGCAGCACCTCGCTGGGGGTGAAGCGGCCCAATTCGGAAGCAACGGCTCTGGGGTCGGAGCAGGTGGTGGCGAAGAACGCACCGGTAGACAGGTCGCAAAAGGCAAGGCCGAACTGGCCGCTCTGGCCGAAGACGCAGCCCATGTAGTTATTCTTGCGCTCCTCCAGCATGCAGCTCTCGGTGACGGTGCCGGGGGTGATGATGCGGGTAATGTCCCGCTCCACCAGTCCCTTGGCCAGGGCCGGGTCTTCCATCTGCTCACAGATGGCAACCTTATAGCCCTTCTGCACCAGCCGCGCAATATAGGCATCCACGCTGTGGTAGGGCACGCCGCACATGGGCGTCTGCTCCTCCTTGGGCTTGCTGCGGTCCCGGCTGGTCAATGTCAGGTCCAGCTCCCGGGCTGCCAGTTTGGCATCCTCGTTGAACATCTCATAGAAGTCACCCAGGCGGAAAAACAGAATGCAGTCCTTATTCCGGGCCTTCATTTCCTGATACTGCCGCTGCATGGGAGTCAGTTCTTCTTTTGCCATAATTACTTCCTTTTCTATATCTCAGTTTTTCTATGGCTCCCCTGAAAGGGGAGCTGGCTCGGCAAAGCCGAGACTGAGGGGTTCGGCTTCTTGGAATACCAGCTTCGATAGGTTTCATTCGCCTACGGCGAGGCTTGGCCTTTTGCCAAGCCGGGACCCCTCAGTCAGCTGCGCTGACAGCTCCCCTTTCAGGGGAGCCTAATTCTCCTGTTAAGCTCCAGGTTGTTGCACCGGTAATGCGCAGATTCTCATAGTTTCCGATCAGGCACTCGGGGCCGTCAAAGCGGACCAGGCGTCCGCCTTCGGTGCGGGCGGTGAGCTGGTCCCCATCCTTGCCGTCCACCAGACAGCGCAGGGTCTTGCCCACATAGCCCCGGTGGATTTCCTCGGAAATGGCGTTCTGCCGGGCGCAGAGCTTGTCGAAGCGGCGGTTTTTCTCCTCCTTGGGGGTGGGGTCTTCCATTTTGGCCGCCGGGGTGCCGGTACGGGGGGAGAAAATAAAGGTGAACAGGCTGTCGTAGTGGACGCGCTCAATGAGGGAGATGGTCTCCTCAAACTCCTCCTCGGTCTCTCCGGGGAAGCCCACGATCACATCGCTGGTGAGCACCAGCTCCGGCATGACCTTTTTGGCATACTCCACCTTTTGCAGATAGGCTTCCCGGTCATAGTGCCGGTTCATGGCCTTCAGCACCCGGCTGGAGCCGGACTGGAAGGGCAGGTGCAGCTGCTTGGCGATCTTGGGGTACTGCGCCATGGTGTCAAAGAGCTTTTCGGAGGCGTCTCTGGGGTGGCTGGTCATGAAGCGGATCAAAAAGTCCCCGGGGAGCTGGGCGATTTGGGCCAGCAGGTCCGCGAAGTCCACGCCGCAGTCCAGGTCCTTGCCATAGGAATTGACGTTCTGACCCAAAAGGGTGATCTCCTTGCAGCCGCTGTCAATGAGCGCCTTGCACTCGGCCAGGATGGCCTCCGGGCGGCGGCTGCGCTCCCGGCCCCGGACATAGGGGACAATGCAATAGGTGCAGAAATTGTTGCAGCCGTACATGATGGACACCCAGGCCTTCAGGGAAGAATCCCGCACCTGGGGAATGCCCTCGGCAATGGAGCCCGCCTCATCCTCAATATAGAACTGCCGCTTTTTCTTGGTGAGCACGTTGTAGAGGATCTCCGGGAACTGCCACAGATGGTGGGTAGAAAAAACGCCGTCCACATAGGGGAAGCTCTTTTTGATCCGGTCGGAAACCTTGGTCTCCCCCGCCATGCAGCCGCACAGGAAGATTCTTTGCTCCGGATGGCGGCGCTTGGTATGGGTCAGCGCCCCCAGGTTGCCGAAAACCCGCTGCTCGGCGTGCTCCCGGATGGAGCAGGTATTCATCACCACCACGTCGGCCCCTTCGGCACTTTGGACGATGGCATAGCCGCTCTGGGTCAGGTAGCCCCGCAGCTTTTCGGAGTCTGCCTCGTTCTGCTGGCAGCCATAGGTCTCCACATAGGCCGTGGGTGTCCGGCCCTGGGACTGCCAATAGGCCGCAATTTTATCACAGAAGGCAAACTGCGCCTCCAGCTGCTCCTGGTTGATGACGGTGGTTTTTGTATTCATTGGGCTGCTCCCTTAAAATTGGATTTGGATTTTGAAAAAGTCCGTGCAAAAATGTCCCTGCGCCGAAAATTCCCATAGGATTCCATTAAAATGTATCTTATATAATAGCATATTCCCCCATTCTTTGCAAGACCGCGAGAAAACAAAAAAGCAGGTCTCTTAATTGTAAACAATCTGTTTTTTGCTTGCATTTCTCCAACAAACATGGTAAACTTGGCAGGATTATCATTCCGAACATCGGAGAAAAGAGGAACCCATGAAAAAGTGCCATTATTGCGGCGAGGAATTTGACGAGGAATTGACCGTCTGCCCCGCTTGTGGAAAAGAGCAGCCGGAGAATGCCCCGGCCGCTGAGGAAGCAGCTGCTTCCCCGGATACCCCCCAGGAGCCTGCCGCCGAAGAGGCCGCCCCCCTTGAGAATGCGCAGAGCGCTTCCGAGACCGCCCCTGTGGAGGAAACTCCGAATGCCCCCGAGGAAGGATCTGCGAATGCCCCCGAGGAAGGATCTGCGAATGCCCCCCAGGCCGCCCCTGTGAAAAAGGGCATTACCAGTGCCTCCGCCATTGCCCTCGGCGTGGCCGTGGTGCTGCTGCTGACCGCCATTCTGGCTGTATTGATCCTGGACGGCAAGGACAAGCAGAAGCAGCTTGAGGTCCCGGAGAGCACGGGAGTCGCTGAAAGCGCCGAAGCCACCGAGGCCACCGAGACCACCGAGACCACCGAGACCACCGAGGCCACCGAGGCCACCGTCCCCGCCGACGGCAACCCGGACGACGTGACCTGCAAGGGCAGCTACACCGTCTCCGACGAGGAGGCAAAGGCCGCCAATGGAGACATCGTGGCAACCGCCGGAGACAGCACCCTGACCAACGGCCAGCTGCAGATCCTCTACTGGCGGTCCGTTCAGAATTTCTATGCTCAGTATGGCACCTATGCCCAGTATTTCGGCCTGGACCACACCCAGAGCATGGACACCCAGGTCTGCGGCGTTGCCGATGGCCTCACCTGGGAGCAGTATTTCCTGCAGGATGCGCTGAACAACTGGACCATCTTTGAGGCCGTCGCCCGGCAGGCCCGGGAAGCAGGCTTCCGGATGAGCGATGAAAATCGGGAGCAGATGAACACCATGGAGGACGGCCTGCTGGAGACCGCCACGAACAATGGCTTTGAAGACACCGCCGCCATGATCGAGCGCAATTTCAGCGCCGGCGCCACTCTGGAGGACTACAAGAGCTTCTGGGAAATGTACTTCCTGAGCAGCGACTACTACAATGAGATCACCGGCAGCTTCGCCCCCACCGCCGAGGAGATCGCCGAATATTTCAACACCCACGAGGCAGAATATGCAGACAACGGTCTGGACAAGACCACAAGCTCCGTGGATGTGCGGCACATCCTGATCCTGCCCGAGGGTGCCACCGTTGAAACCGTCACCACCGAGGAATTTTCCGACGAGGCCTGGGCCGCAGGCGAGCAGAAGGCCCAGGAGATCCTGGACCAATGGCTCTCCGGCGACAAAACCGAGGACAGCTTCGCCACCCTGGCAAACGAAAACTCCGCCGACACCGGCTCCAACACCAACGGCGGCCTGTACTCCGGCGTGACCGAGGGGAAGATGGTGGAGGCCTTTAACGACTGGTGCTTCGATGCTGACCGGAAGGTCGGCGACTACGGCATCGTCAAGACCCAGTACGGCTACCACATCATGTATTTCTGCGGCTCCCATCTGCTGTGGGAATCCCAGGCAAAATCCGATCTGCTTGCACAGATGTCCAACGACTTCATCAACAACGCCGTTGAGGCCGCCGATGTCAAGATCGACTACAGCGCCATCAAGCTGGGCTTTGTAGATATGGCCTAAAAAAACACAAAATAGCCAGAAAAGGGGCTGTTAGAAAACGCTCTGTCATTGCGAACCAGCGCGCACGCTGGTGT